>ENA-UOWO01000205-UOWO01000205.1-activated-sludge-metagenome-genome-assembly--contig:-NODE-205-length-88446-cov-14.447874_pt1 | contig 88446 bp, 75 predicted proteins | sample MGYA00238148_ERZ761564 | MGnify/ENA primary metagenome ERZ761564 (study PRJEB28885, sample SAMN05720194) | activated sludge metagenome | isolation source: Anaerobic digester | place: USA... | reverse complement strand
GACATAGGCAAAATCGGCAAAAATTCGCCAATCCCTTTTTTCATTTGCATAAGCCAGGTTAGACTTTGATAAACCAGTACCCATACCTAGATGATACCATTTACTTCGCTGAGACTCCAGGCAAACAATCAGGTCGCTCAGGCTTTCCCGGTTACCCAGTTGCCCAAAAAGCATACACATGAGCTGATGCCAGCACGTAAAATGCTTAACCTGATAGTTGCCACTATAACGGTTCATACATTTGATAAAATCATTTGCCGGTAACAATTCTGCCACCTGAGCAAAAACATACTTTCCGGTGTTCATGGGGTAAAATACCCCCAAAAATGCCGGATTTCGCTGAAATCGTTTGAACCCTAAAATCGGCTGAAACCCTTATCTGATAAGACTTTCAAAGAACTAAATTTTTCATGTTTAGGACGGCAGTGATGAGTAATGAGTAATGAGTAGCTCGGGAAATGTCATTACCACATAGGGACAGTCTCAAAGCTGTAAAGTTTTTTCCACATTTACTCATTACTCATTATTCATTACTCATCCCGCAATTCTTCAATAAACAACCATAAATTTTCTAATGCGTAAATCCAGACATAAAGCATCTACTGATCTCCGGTCCTTAGAAACCGACGTTCCCTCACTGCTCACTTCCGACGGCCAGTTCATCGTTGGCGAGTACAAGCTGATGCATTATTTCATGGCCCTGTTTTTCCTGGCTTTGTTCGGGGTGGGATTGTATGATGCCATTGCCCGCAATTTCCGGGATATCGATTACCAGAGTTATGTATTTGCCCTGGCCATTATTCCGGCGGTACTGATACTGGTCAAAGTCCGGAAGGGCACTATTTATATCCGGGTCAATGCAAAAGGGATTTATGAAAATGAAAGGCTGGTTACCCAATGGCCCGGTTTGCTGAATGTCACCCTCACTCAGGAAGAAAAGAAAGGTATCTATGATCTCGGTGATAAATTCATTCTCCTGCTTCAATACAGCAAAGCCGGCGAAACCAAACCGCTAATCCGCAAGATCCGCCTGACCAATACCCAGAATAAATCGGAGGAGGAAGTGCTGGCGGCGGTGAAGTGGTTTTGGGGAAGGGGAAAAAATGGATAGAGAAATTTGTTGCTATTAAAACACAAAATTGAGTAAGTGGTTTTATTTCCCCTAATTTTTAAAAAACTGAATTCTTAATTATATCTTATATACTTTTAAATTTATATTTTAAAGATGAGAATTAAAAATATTTCTTTTCCAAATTCAATTACTTCGAAAGTAGGGTTGAGCAATATTAAAATGAAAGGGTTGGGGAATTTGGTATTAATTGCTGGGAAAAATGGTTCGGGTAAATCAAGATTGTTGAATTTATTAAAAGAAAATGATCTAATTTCTCAAAGTGTTGAGACTGATGAGAAAAATAGAGTTTTAGAAAATCTGAAGACTACTCGTCTTGCATTAGCACAGGTCAAGCGTACAATTGATGACTATATAAGTAGAGGGTTGTCAAATTTAAATAACAATGAATTATCTGATTATTCTTTTCTAGAAGAGAAAAGAAAAGATTTCGAGAATGAAATTCGAGAAAATGAAGAATTTCTTAAAGTAGAAGCTCTTGAGTTTGAAATTGGGTTGCCTAGAAGTGAAATATTTGAGTTTGTTCCCAAATATGTTCAACTTAAAGATCCGGATAGTCTAACAAAATCAGAGTTGAAGTCATGTTTGTATTTAGAAAAGAGTTTGCATATAAACAAAGTTAGTGAGTTGTCTTTTGGTGTTTTACAAGCTTTACAAGATTATGTTACTAATAATACTGTGGTTACTGAATTGAATAAAAACTTTCATTATCAGTTAATTGAAAAATATGATAGTTTAAAAGTTTTAGTTAAAGAATTTTTGGGTACAGAAATTGAAAGAAATTCATTTGGAGATGCATTGATCTTTTCTCAACCTTTAGGCGACTCTAAGTTATCTGAAGGACAAAAGGTTTTATTCCAGTTATGTATTGCTCTATTGGAGAACAATATTTCAATAAAAGATGCAATTTTGATTTTGGACGAACCTGAAAATCATCTACATCCTCAAATTTTAGTTGAAATAATTGACAAGATAATTAAATTGAATTCTTTTGGTCAGGTATGGATTGCAACTCATTCAATTCCTTTAATTGCACATTTTGACCCTTCTTCACTATGGCTCATGGATAATAATACAATCACATTTTCAGGGAGGAGTCCTGAAAGTGTAATAAATAGTTTGGTAGGAGAGTTGGAAAAAGCTCGATTGTCTGAGTTCTTAAATTTGCCTGCAGTTTTTGCTTCAATAAAATTTGCAACAGAGTGCTTGATGGATGCTTTGATTCTTGATACTAGCTTGAATGATCCTCAAACGAATCAAATTCACAAAATTATACGAAATCTAAGTAAATCGAAAAATAGTATTTCTTTATTAGATTACGGTGCAGGTAGTGGAAGGTTGTTAAAGTTGATAACACATTATGAGGATCAGTTTTCCTCTTCTTTGGACTTAATTGATCAACGAAAAATCGATTACTATGCTTATGATATTCCTGAAGTAAATCAGGAGTTTAAAAGTGAGTGCCTGGATACTATTCACAAATATTTTTATAAGAAGCAGGGTGCTAATGTCAAGAGGTATTTTACATCTGTTGCAGATATGGCATTAATGAAAGAGTCTACACTTGATCTGATTGTGATGTGCAATGTGTTTCATGAGATTGATCCTTTGAGTTGGATTGGTTTGTTCTCAAGAAGTGAAGTAATAATAAAATATCTAAAGGAAGATGGTTGCTTACTGATAGTTGAGGATCATCAAATGCCAATAGGTGAAAAAGCATATAGAAATGGATTTATGGTTTTTGGAGAAATGCAATTTAGGTTGCTTTTTCAAATTTCTGAGAATGAGGAATACATTGTTAATGATTCGAGAGGTGACGGGAGGCTGCTTGCACATTTAATTCCTAAAATGTATTTACGTAGAATTTCTCATGATAATATTATAAAGGCAATTAAAAGCCTTAAACAAGAAGCCTTGAATAATATAGATCGTATTAGGCGAAATGAAAAACCCACATTTAAATCTGGTATGAAGCTTGGGTTTTGGTTAAATCAATATGCTAATTCTAGTTTAAATTTACATCTTTTCGATAAGTCAAGCTAAACCAAAAATGATTTTACTACTCTAATATTGCTAATATGTTTTTTTTTGATAGTTCAAATTTTGAGTATTTGTCCATTCACATAGTTGGTAATAAAAACACTGATTCGTCTGCTAAATTAACAACGTCACCTTTTAATCTTCAAGAGAATCTTTCAGAAATTTTAAAAACCTATTTCACCAACCCCTTTCTCAAACCCGCCGGTTTCGAACGGTTTCATCATCCTTCGAGCCTGGAGTATAACGCCTGCTATAGCATTGTGAGTAAGCTTTTTGCCGGGGAGATTGAATTTCATGCGGCGAGTATTGAACTGGCGAATTGGTTGTTTGATCAGTCCAACAGTCATTTTATCAAGAAAGGCGAATTCTTTGTGGCATATTTCAAAGATGTGATTGTGGAGGGCGAGAATGTGGACTGTATCGGCCTGTTCAAATCAGAGACCAAGGATAAATTTATCAAAGTGGATACCAGTGGTAAGGAATTATCGGTGCAGGTCGAGGAGGGGATGTATATCAATAAACTGGATAAAGGCGCCCTGATCTTTAACCTGGATAAGGAAGATGGTTACCGCGTACTGAGCGTGGATAATACCAATAAGGGATCGGAAGCAAGGTACTGGATCAATGATTTCCTGGGACTGCAACCCGCTGCGGATGATTTTCATAATACCGGCACCGTGATGGATATGGCCCGGTTATTTATCACCAAGACCCTGCCGGATGAGTTTGATGTGAGTAAGGTGAATAAAGCGGATTACATGAACCGCTCCGTGGAATATTTTAAAACCCAGGACCAGTACAAGGAAGAGGAATTTGTACAGGAAGTCTTCCGTCACCCCGAAGTAGTGGAGTCCTTCGACCGCTTCCGCGAACAATATGTAAAAGAAAATGACATCAACCCCGGCGCTGAATTCGATATCTCCCGCAATGCCGTAAAAAAGAAATATGCCGGTATGCGCAGTGTGTTAAAGCTGGACAAGAATTTCCATGTGTATATTCATGGGGATACGAGTTTGATTGAGAATGGGTTTGATGAGCGGACGGGGAAGAAGTTCTATAAGCTATATTATGACACTGAGTTGTAAGTAAAAAGTAAAAATTAAAAAGTAAAAAATAATAAAGCGGAAGGAGCAATTATATACTGAACACTCCTGAAGAAGAAAAAAAATACTGTCAGAAAATTATCTTCGAACTTTCAGACTGCAATTTTTACTTTTTAATTTTGACTTCACTGACTATTTACTTATTAAAGCTGTATATCGCTTATTGACTTTTCGAGCTACTCCGTTGGTATTCATCATGGGATTTAACTTTGGCGTATCAATCCCCAGTCTTTCTTTCAGTTGTTCCTGCAGGTGGGAGCTTTCAGGGCTCACGAATATATTGCCAATGGTGACGGAACCATCCACATTGATGGCATAATCGATGGTGATGGAATAGTCGCCTTTTTTAATCTTTTTAGAAGAGAGTACTTCGGCCTTGATGCTGCCGAGTACGGTATCCACAAATTCTTTCCAGATGCGGTTATTGTCGCGCGTGGCGGTGGCCTGCGGACTGGCAGGGGCCGCTTCTTCAGCCGGTTTTACGGCTTCGGTATTGGCAGGCGCCTGGGCTGCAACAGGTACGGATGCAGTTTTCACACTGTCTGTGTTTATCGATGCTGGTTTTGCTTTCTCGCTGGCTACCGGAGCGGGCTTTTTAGTGGCGGTGTCCACTTTATCCTTCAGGTCTTCTCCCTTGCGGACTACCGTGCCTGAATCGGTTTTCATTTTGCCACTGAAGAGCAGGTCTTTGAGGGACTGGCTCTGGGCATTCAACGCAAACATCACCAGTACAAGGAGAAGGAGTTTTTTCATATTTCAAGATTTTGGGCCAGGGCCTTACTGCAATTTACAAATCCTTTCGTTAGGGAGTTCTTAAAAATTGCCACGGGATGCGCTAAAGCGCTTATATAGTTGGCCACGAAAACACACGTAGCGGCACGAAAAATACAGCGCAACAGGTTGAGCTGAAGCACAAAAAAATACAGGGCCACGGATTTCACGCCTGTCCCGCCTTATGCGGGAGATAAACACGGATTGATTGCCTACGGCAAAAAAGGTAGCCACGAAATTCCACGAAGGGACTCGAAAGTAATACAAAGAGTTTACGGCTGTTTAATTCGTGCCCTTTCGTGTGTTTTCGTGGCCAACTATGCCGCGACACGGCTTTTATTTAGCTTTTATGATCAGATAATACCCGGGCTCCATGCTGTTCTGGACATTGATCTCAAATTGTATCATCCGCTGTTGGCCGGTATTGTTTACATACTTGCAATGATAGGGATGTACAGTGGCACCAGCATCCGTGATGCGGTCTCCGTTGCAGGTTATATTATAGCTATTGGGGCCTGGAATTTTAATCTGAACAGGAGCGGAGTATTTAACAAAAGCCGCGATCAGGAAAACATCATTGGGGGCTGCATTCAATGTAATGGTTTTGTATTTGGCAATCGTATTGCCGCCATCGAGGTATCCTTCAGCCACAATCGTACCCGGTATTGATCTTTTAAATTCACCTGCCATGGATCTTGACAGCTCTGCATATTCATTGGCATTGAGCAGTCTTGTTCCGGTTTTGGGTGCCGGGGGTTTGATAACGGTCGGTGTCGGATTGCCTTTATCGATCTCGCCATTGGCGGTAAGTCTTCCGATGGCCGGCCATTCCATTCCGGATTTTGAATAACCAGCCAGCACCAGTTTCCCATCTGGTTGTAAAGTAGCCGCATCAATATAATCCTGTGTGTTCTGGTCAAATCCCAGGATGGCTATCCCGCGAATACCAAATGTGGTATCCCGGTTACCATTGGGGTGCAGGCGGAGGGCCATCCCACGTGTATTTTTATCAGTTGATGTGGTTCCAATCACCAGAATTTTCTGATCAGGTTGCAGCAGTATCGCTTTAGCAAGATTACTCCTGGCGGCAAACCGGTAGCGGGCATCTCCCCGGATGCCAAAACTGTGATCGGGTTTTCCATTGGCCAGTAAACGGAATACAAGTACTGAATCCATGTTTAACTGATTCATATTGATGGATGAGCCGGTAACCATCAGTCGGCCATCCGGTAATGCCATCAATCCACCGGGTGATTCATCATAAGAGGTTTTGCGGTGTTCATATACTCCTTTGTTGGCAAACAGTGGATCCCATTTGCCGGCTGAGGTGAGTAAGGCGACCAGTATATATTTTGAAGGTGAATATCCGGCCACTCCTGTCACGGCAATTTTACCGGAGGGCAATACAGTTATACTATGTGCATTGGCATTTATATTGGGCAATTCTACCGACCCTTTATTGCCGAAAGCAGGATCGGGACTGCCATTTGTCAGGAAACGGTAAACAACCAGCCGGCTGCCATATCCGTCTCTCTTCGTGCCGGTGAGTAAAATTTTACCATCCTTCTGCTGCGTGATTTTTTCTACAAATAAACTTTGCTGGCCGGCCGGAATCCGCACCATTCCATTACTGCCAAAACTCTGATCCAGGCTGCCGTTGGGTTCATATTTCACCATAGCGCCCATCGTGTTTTTCCCGTATGGATTGGCAGAACCGGCAGCAATGAATTTTCCATCGGACATCATCAGAATGGAACTTAACCGGTCGTTGAATTTTTCAAGATCAGTCTGCACGATTCCATCCTTTCCAAAACTTTTATCCCGGATACCCTGGCTGTTATAAGCAATCAGGGTAAAATCATAATCTCTGCCGGGACCATCAATTTCCCCGCCAGCCAGTATCCGGCCATCGGGGAAAATCGCGACAGCCGTAAACCGGCCTTTGAACGGACTATAGCTGGTACCGTTGCGGGTAAAGCCAATATTATCACTGGTAAGCTGACCATTCAGCGATTGAAGTACCATCAGGCTGAAAAAGGAAAGGAGGACATTTTTCATGGTTCCTTTTTTGATTATTCTAAAGATAATCATCCGTCTTTTTTCCATGAATACCTTGGATTGGGTATTTTGGCCCTTCTCCGGTTTACTCCATTTTTGGCAGTTTCATTTTCATCCGTGGATCCTTGAGTTCCAGGGCTTCCAGTTTTCCGGACTCATTAAATAAAAGAGTAAATGAGGTGGCGGCTTCTTCCCGGATAGAGAAATGGGTCTTATCGGTAAAGAACACTTTGTACCCGGCAGCAGGCTGACGGTTTTGCTGAATACAAAGATGATCGCCGCACATCAACAGTGAAATAGTATCTTTTCCCATTTTGAAATTTCCGGTATACAACGCCAGGGTGTCTTTTGGAATGGAGATGGTTTTACGAAACTCCGGTTTGAAAAATCCTTCCCATTTATATACGGTGGCCACACTGTTCAGCAGTTCATTCACCACGGAAAAATCTTCTCCATTGATCATGATAACCACACCATTTCCGCCTTCCATACTGCCCCAGGAAGTACAGAGAAAGGCTTCATTACCGCCATTATGAGTAAACCATGGCTGTCCGGCCTTTTTCTCAATAAACACACCGAGGGCGGCGCTCTTGTCGATATAAGGCGTCATCCTTGTTTTCATCATCGGGGTGGACAACACTTTACCTTTTTTCCCATTCAACGTCAGCTGACACTCGATGATATAACGGGCGAGGTCACTGGGAGTGGTCCATAGTCCCGCTGCCGCTTGTTCCGGATATACATGGTATTTCCCATGCACCGGCTGATCATTGCCGTAATAGCCGGTGGCCAGGTTCAGGGTATCGGTGGGAGGCTGGCGGTACGAACTGTTTTTCATGCCGAGTGGCTTCAGCACATTTTTTTGCATCCAGTCTGCATAATCAGCTCCTGTAATATCCATCAGCATTTGTTGTGTGATAGTTGTGCCTCCGCCGGAATAGCGGTAGGCCTTCCCGGGTTGTCCAAAGGATTTTATTTTTTTGGTATTCGCCGGTCGTTCGCCATTTAGTACCTGGGTCAGTTTAGGGAAACTATCAGTCCGGTCATAACCGGGAAAGCCATGGATATCCAGTGCAGCGGTATGACTGAGCAGGTTTAATATCGTGATCTTTTTGTTTTTTGACAGACTGTCGTAAGGAAACTTCCAGTTGCGCAGGTACTGATTGATATCAGCTGCGGTATCCAGTTTGCCCTGCTGTACCAGTTTGAGGATGCCCATACTGTTCAGGCTTTTACTGATCGAAGCCGCCTGGAAACGGGTTTCCAGGTTCACTTTCCGGTTTTCTGACGAATCGGCCCAGCCATAGGCTTTGGCCCAATGAATTTTATAATTTTGAATGACGGCAATGCTGAGTCCTTTCACATGGGTTTCCCGGAGTCGTTGTTCGATTGAATTATTGGGCAATGTATCGCCAAAAATCAGGGAAGGGTTCAGGGACGTTTCGACCTGTTTGATTTTATTGAAAAGATCATCGGGTCCTGATTGGGCAACTAATTGAAAAGGCAATAGAAGGAGCAGGAAGAGTTTTTTCATGACTGGTTTTTGTGGCCCTAAAGTTAGGGGATCGGCTAAACCTGTTATTAGTTTTTCCAAACCGGCCCTTGTGGAACCGGCTGATCGCTGCAATCGATCAGAATACCTGGTGCTTTATTCAGCCAGGTTTTCTGCACTTTGCCTTTGTCGGGCATTGCTGTATGATTCCGCTTAATCCAGTTAAACAACCAGGTGGGTTCGTAGGTGGAATAGAGTGGGGCTGCTGCGTCATTTTCCGCAGACCAGCTTCTGGACATTAAAACTTTAAACAAGGACACCTGTGCCTCTTTATGACCGGACTGATATACCAACGAGTGAGGGGCTGTCCGGTCGATACGACATATTTCAGGAGGAATCATATCCAGTAATCCGGCGGCTTCGAGAAAACTGAAAGCAAAGGCGGAGCAACCGGCCCCTTCGCCTTCGAGCGGTTGGTTAAGCCCGTTATATAATTTATGATACCCTTTTTCTTTGTATTCGTTATAGTAATTCCAGAGCCGGTCAAAAACCGCTTGACTGATGCTGAATTCAAGGAAGGCAATATCCCCGTTTTTGGAACGTCGTTGTATGTCCGGCAAATTGATATCCGTTTCATCCAGTTTGCCCTGAATTTTTTCAAATAAAATTCCAAGACCATAACCGTTGAACAACACTTTGCGCGTCATGCCCGAATTTTTAACCGCACGCACACCGGCAATGACATGCTTTGTACTGTCTTTCAGTTCCACCATCATATGACCGATCGGATGCCGGTATTTTCCATAGGAAGACCGGGTCAGAAAATTCCGGAGATAACTGAAGACCAGTTTACCCGGCGATTCCCAACGCATTTGATGCGGTGCAGGAATAGTATAAATGGTGAGTGTCTGGGCTTTAATTTTATACGGGTAGAATAGACATAGGAGGGCTAAAATTATAATTACCCCCGATTTTTTATGAAAAGTGCCCGCCATTGGTACAATATACTTTTAACCAGCGGCACTTACTAATGATTTTGCTCAATCTGAGCGTTTTTCGCCCTGTGGCTCCTTTGGATTTGGAGGATTGCTGCCTTTAAGTGAACGGATAAAAGCGATTATAGTGGCAATTCTTTCTTTATCTATGCTATGTTTCCAGGCTGGCATGGCATGATCCGGTACTCCATTAAAAATGGTTAAAAAAAGTGCTTTGATACTATTGTCATGGAGCCAGTAATCATCAGTCAGGTTTGGCCCGATGGATCCGTTGGCATTTTCACGATGACAGACGGCGCAACTGATCGAAAAGTAGTTTTTTCCCTTTTTCAAAATGGCCGGATCCTTGCTGTTGGCCAGTTTCATAATCTGGCTTTCCGGATTTGACAAGTCTGATTCAAGTGAGGCCATCATCTGCTCTTCGGATCTGCGGCTATTTTCTTTTTGAAGAGAGTCCTTATGACGACGTTCCGGGGTATCGGGCCGGTATTGCAGCCAGGCGATTAAGGCAATTGCTTCATTATATACAGGAGAGGAGGGTGTAATATTATCACGTTTAAGGACTTGCAAAACAGCATTAGCTTGCATTTCCAGCGTCTGACGTATATCCAGACTGTCCGCTTCTGTTACGGTAGTGTATTCTTCACTTAGCAATTGAAGAATGACTTTATAGCTCAACGGGGCTTTCATTAATCCATAGTACCGTGGCATGTTCGAGCCGGGGGACATCATGCGGGGATCATATAAATGGTTATAATGCCAGGAGTCCGGATACTTACCGGCAATGTTTTCCAAACTTATTTTGTTACTGTCAAGTAATGGGGTACATGTATGACATTTATTGCAATTTTCCTGTTGGTAAATGTATTTCCCATAGGCAGTCAGGAGATTAAATGAAGTGTCGTAATTTGATCTGGTTCTATATGACCACTTTGTTTGTTTTGGTAAAACAAACGAGAAGAATAAAAGAGGGAGTAACAACAGGATCAGGATAAAGCTTTTTTTCATGAGAGAAAAGTACAAATAATCCAATTTATATCGCATGATTCAGCACCGGGATTCCATTGTTCAGTGAATTTTTCTTTAGCAAAGCTTTCTTATCTTTCCGCACAAACCAGCGATTGATGCAACCAAAACAATATGGCATTTTCTCCCTGCCCGTAATCGTGGGCGCCCTGGGTTTTTTCGTGGATATTTATGATCTTCTGCTTTTCAGTATTGTCCGCCGTTCCAGTTTTGCCGAACTGGGTGTAGCCGAATCTGCCATGAAATCCACCGGCGAAAACATCATCAGCTGGCAGATGCTTGGACTCACTATCGGTGGTATTCTTTGGGGCATGATGGGGGATAAGAAGGGACGTAAAAGTGTGCTCTTTGGTTCGATCCTCCTTTATTCCTTTGCCACCATTGCCAATGGAATGGCGCAGACAATTGAACAATACACCTGGCTGCGGTTCATTGCCGGACTGGGATTGGCGGGTGAACTCGGGGCCAGTATCACCCTCACGAGTGAATTATTACCCAAAGAAAAACGAGGGATTGCCGCAGCCCTGATTGCCAGCAGCGGGGTGATGGGTACGATTGCGGCTTATTTTGTTCACTGGCTGTCCGATGAAAACTGGCGGCTCTGTTATTATATCGGTGGCGCAATGGGACTGGCCCTGCTCTTATTACGCGTGGGGGTATTGGAAAGCGGTTTATTTGATGCGTCAAAAAAAGCCAAAGTGGCTCATGGTAATTTCCTTCATTTTTTTAATAACCGGGATCGTTTTGCCCGCTATATGCGGGGTATCCTGATCGGGTTGCCGGTCTGGTATATTATCGGGGTACTAATCAGTTTCTCCGATGAATTTGCCAAGCAGTTCGACATCACCGGATTTGATCAGCCTACCGCCCTGATGCTCCAATATGTAGCTTTACTTTTCGGTGATATGACGGCGGGACTGCTAAGTAATGTGATCCGGAGCCGCAAGAAAACCCTCCTGATCTTTTACGCGATCACTGCCTTTTTCCTGGCGATTTTCTTTATCACAAAAGGCGGCGGCTCGGCCACCAATATGTACCTGATCTGTATGGGACTCGGTTTTGGCTCCGGTATTTCCGTATTATATATCACTATGAGTGCCGAAACCTTCGGCACCAATTTACGAGCCACGGCCGCCATCTCTATACCCAATTTGGTTCGTGGTTTTCTGCCCGTCATTCTCCTGATCTTCCAGTGGCTGCGCAGTGAAAACGTGCTGAATAACTATATCAGCGGAGCCTGGGTCACCGGCCTGATCGTATTGCTGGTAGGGTTTGTGTCGGTGCTTTATACTAAGGAAACCTGGGGGAAGGAGCTGGATTTTCTGGAAGAAACGGGAAGGAAGTAAAAAGTCAAAAGTAAAAAGTAAAAATTGCAGGTTGAAAGATTGAAAATTTATTCCTGACTGTTCATTTCTGCCTTTGCTCGGAGCTTCTTTATATAAATGTTTTTTCTGCTTTCGTATTTTTTACTTTTTACTTTTTACTTTTGACTTACCACATCGCTACTTCAGAAATTAATTATGACAAAACTTCTAATATCACTCACCCTTGCCATCACATCAATTTGCTGGATATCTCCTGTAAAGAAAACCCCGGCGATCTACCAGCTGACAATCTTTCAGTATAAAGACAGTGTACAGGAAAAAACCCTGGAGACCTATTTTGAACAGGCGTTACTTCCTGCATTGCACAAACTGGAATATAACCAGGTGGGCGTCTTTAAGTCCTGGGCCAATGATACATCGGCTGTTAAGAAAATCTATGTGCTGGTGGCCGGGAAATCAATGGATGAACTGAATGGAATTAAGGACAAACTCGCGAAAGATGGCGCGTACCTCGATAAAGGGAAAGCATACCTGGATGCGATATATACAAGCGCTCCATACTACCGGATAGAAACGATATACCTGAAAGCGTTTTCCATGGCTCCAGAACTGACCTTGCCTGCTTTGAAGGGCCCGAAAAGCGAAAGGGTCTACGAACTGCGTAGTTATGAAAGTGCCACGGAAAAGATCTTCCGGAATAAAGTACATATGTTTAATGAAGGGGGAGAGATCGCCCTTTTTAAAAGGTTAAATTTCAACGCCGCCTTTTACAGCGAAGTGATTGCCGGCAGCAAAATGCCCAACCTGATGTACATGACTTGTTTTGAAAACATGACCGACCGCGATGCACATTGGAAAAGCTTTGGCAGTGATCCGGAATGGAAAAGATTATCCGCCCTCCCCGAATACCAGCATAATGTATCGCTAAATGAGAAGAATTTTTTAAGACCGGTTGACTACTCGGATTATTAAGTAAAAATTAAAAAGTAAAAATAGCAGGCTGAAAGATTGAAACTACATTCCTGGCACTTCATTTCTTCCAATTTTTGAAGATTCAATATAAAATGATTTTTCTGCTTTAGAATTTTTTACTTTTTACTTTTTAATTTTGACTTCCCGACTTCTTCCCCTATTTCTTGCTGACCCTGTACAAACTCCCTCCATCCGTAACCGCAAACAACATTCCCTTATAAAATGCCACATCGCGGAAGCGTTCGTTTTTATCTACCAGTAAACGTTCCTCTCCGGTGATTTTATTGTTTTTTATGATCAGGCGGGCAATATGTTGTCCGCTGAGTCCTCCGATAAAAAGATTATTTTCCCATTCAGGTATATCCTTGCTTTTGTAGAAAGTCATACCACTGGGGGAGAGGGTGGGGTCCCAATAATATACGGGCTGTTCCATCCCGGCTTTCTGCTGCAGGGCTTCACCTACTTGCTGTCCGCTGTACTCAATGCCATAGGTAATGACGGGCCAGCCATAGTTCTTGCCGGCTTTAATGATATTCAGTTCATCGCCACCACGTGGACCGAACTCTGCTTCCCAGAGATCGCCAGTTACCGGATGGATATCCAGGCTCTGGCAGTTGCGGATTCCATAGGCATAGATCTCGGGGATGGCACCGGCTTGTTTGGCAAAGGGATTTCCGGGAGCGGGTTTGCCGTCTTTCGTGATACGGAATATCTTACCTAAGCCTGAACTGAGTAACTGGGCCTGTGCCCGGCCTTCGGAAATGGAACGTTCACCGGTGCTGACAAAGAGATAACCGCTTTTGTCAAATAATAAACGGGAACCGAAATGCAAGACACTTTTCAAAGCGGGTGTTGCCCTGAAAATGACCACCGGATTATCCACTGTCCCGTTTTTTTCATTGAGTTGTCCTTTGGCTACTGCCATCAGGTTACCGTTACCGGAGGTTTCTGAATAGGACCAGTAAATGGTTTTATTGGTCGAATATGCCGGATCCGGTGTTACATCCAGCATGCCACCCTGGCCTTTATCATCTACCTGGGGGAATCCGGTGATTTTTTTCACCAATGCACCATCGGTGGTATGAATCTGCATATACCCTTTCTTAAAAGTCAGCAACAACTGTCCATCGGGCAGGGGTACCACGGCCCAGGGTTGCCCGAGTTTATCACCGATCTTGTCCACCTTATAAGCAGTAGTGGTTTTGGCACCACTAATCCTTGTCTGACCGGTAAATGCCGGTTTATAATCCGCATTGGCTTTCCGGGTTTCCACCGGGGGCAATTGATCGCCGTCTGTAGTTGTGACAGGATTGCCATTGCTTTGGATACAGGCATTCAAAAGGATGGCCGATCCGGCAAGTAAAAAAAGGACAGGTAATTGTTTCATGTTTTCAATGTTGAAGCGTAAAAATAATGAACTCTGTTCTAACAAAGCATGGGATTAATTGTTTAGGCGGAAGGTTCAATGCGACGTGAAGAACAAACAGATAAAATATACTGAACGGTGTGGTCTCCGGGTCGTACGTATTCTTATTCTTTGTAATACCCTTCACTCAGCCCGAATTTTCTTTCCGGGGCCTTATTCTCTATTTCATGAAAGGCGGTCGGGGAGAGGCTTGTAAAATCCTTATAGTCCTTTACCAGGTGCTGGTAATCGTGGTAACCGCATTCAACCGCAATCCGGAGCCAGTCATATTCCGGCTTCGAGTTTTTTAAACGGAAGGCCCGGTCGAATCGGATAATCCGTTCATACAGTTTTGGATTGACACCGGTTCGTTCTTTAAACCGGCGTTCAAACTGTTTTGTACTCAGACAGGCTTCGCGGGCAAGCTGGTCGAGACTGTATTTTGTATTTCCGGTTAATAATAACGCCCAGGCATGGTCGGTCAGCAAGCGGGGCTTTTTCTGATGCTTTATCAATCCATGCACAAATTCATTGGCTATCCGAATCATGTCCGGGTAACCGATCGCGTGATACAACTGTTCATTAACTCTCCTTAGTTCACTGGAAAAAACAGCTTCTGCATCGATATATTGATTGTTCAGTTCGGCAGCTGAAATCCCCGTTAGCCGGTACAAGGCACCAGGATAAAAAATAATCTGGAAAACGAGGAAATGATGCCCGATCATCCGGTGGGTAACTTCGGTGAACTGACCATACAGGACAACGGGAATATGTTTGATTTCTTTACCGGATTCCGCATACTGAACGGTTTCCGTATCGTAAGGATAAAATGCCAGGCAATGCTCGGGCCGTGGCGGATAGGCCTTGGGAGGCACTACCTGTCCTTTTTCAAACCGGAGGTGCACGATCCGGTAGAGCTGTACAAATTCCCTGAGTTCAGGGGCTGGTATGAAATCTTTTAGCAGCAAACTTTTAGGTTCTATAGTTAAGGTACTGCTTTTTTATAATGTCAGGGGTGGACCTACAACTTTCATCTGGTGCTCCGCATGGATCCGGTCCATTTCTTCGGGACTGGGACGTTCGGTCAGTTTATTCATATAGGAGAAAAATTCTTCCATTTTCCCGGCGGGCTGGAGGAAATAAATCAGTTTCCCCCGTTCGGTCAGTTGAATCCAGGTATGTGGAATACCACGGGGAAGGAAAATGGTCTGGCCTGCCTTTAAAACATGTGTATCTTCTCCAACTACAAATCGGTATTCACCCTCAATAACCATAAAAATCTCATCCTGTTCAAAATGGATATGCAGCATCGGACCCACTTTGCCCAGGCCGGTGTATTCAAAAACAGAAAGTTGTCCGCCGGTATCTTTCGACGAGATTTTGAGATCATTGGGATGAACACCCAGGAACTTCACCACTTCGCCAAACCGGGATTTGCCCGAACCGACAATAAAGGGATCTCCCTGGATTGAGTGCTTCAATTGTTTAAATGGAATCCGGGCCAATGCCAGTCCGGGTGCAGCCAGTAATCCGGCCATCAGGAATTGTTTACGTTGCATACGATTGGTTTTTGTACTGTAAAAATGAAGCCGGATGGTTATAGGTTAGTGGTAAAAAAAAGACATTTTCAGGGATAGCTGCAGATAATGGATTTGTTATTGATCTGAAAGTGTCAGGAAGTATTCATTAACTGGTAACTGATGTTCAATTGTCGGCCAGCAGGTTAACTGCTTTTCCCTAAATTGCAGGTATGCCCCTGATTTCCAAAAAAGGAACTTTTATGCTGCTATTGATTTTCACCGTAGTATTTCTGGTGAAATGTATGGATAGTAAAAAAATCTCCACAGATCCCCGGGGAGTGGAGTATGCCGGTGCGGGTTCCTGCCGATCCTGTCACCAGGCCGTATATGATTCATTCCGGCTTACTTCCCATCATGCCGCTACGGCTCCCGGTGACCCGGCCCTTGTAAAAGGGAGTTTTCTGGAAGGGAAAAACAGTTTTGCCTTTGACGATAACCGGCAGGTGAAAATGGAAAAAAGGGGAGGACGTTTGTACCAGGTTTTGTATAAAGACGGAAAAGAAAAAGAGGCTCATCCTTTTGATATCAGTTTTGGCAGTAAAAATGCACAAACCTGGCTGTATTGGAGTGGCAATAATACTTACCAGTTACCTATTTCCTTTTATACTTCAGTCAATAACTGGGGCACCAGTCCGGGCTATTCCATTCTTTACCCTTCTTTTGACCGGCTGATCGGACGAAATTGTTTTGAATGTCATAGTTCCCATATTGGGTTCCTGCATGGAGCAGATAGCAGCCCGTTAACCACGAACAACCCGCAGAAAAGAGAAGAGATGGATCGTCGTTCACTCGTTACGGGAATTGACTGTGAACGTTGCCATGGGCCGGCCCGTGAGCACGTAAATTACCATGCGCAAAATCCAGGTCAGTCGCAAGGCCGCTTTATCACCCGGATCTTGGGTATGAGCAGACAGCAGCAACTGGATGCCTGTGCGGTTTGTCATTCAGGCAATGACCGGGTAAAAAAGAAATCCCGTTTTGCATTCCGGCCGGGTGATACCCTTTCTCATTTCTTCGGGTCACTGATGGACAGTATCATCAAAACCGAACCGGATGTACATGGCAATCAGTACGGGCTGCTGACCGAAAGCCGGTGTTTTATCCAAAGCCTGCAGCTGACTTGTAATACCTGTCATGATCCGCACCGGGATTCTCCGTCTAACCTGGCGATCTATTCTGCCAAATGTGTGGGTTGTCATCCGGTTGGCAGTCCGGCTTTCTGTACCGTTCAATCACCTGGAGCCGATGTCTTAGTACAAAACTGTATTGACTGTCATATGCCCAACCAGCCTTCGTCTGCCATCAGCTTTCAGTTGTCCGGGTCCACCCAGCGTTATTCTTATTATTTGCGTACCCACAGAATCGGGGTGTACCATCTGGAAACGAAATAAACTCAACGAATGAACTAAAAAAAATGCCAGCATCAGCTGACATTTTTTTTTAATTGACTATCGGACATGCTCAATGGTGATTATTTTTCTTTCCGAATGTCCGGATATAGTTCACGAGGTCGCCGGGAATCCTGGTTTTACCAAAGCTTCCTTCCATCGCATCCTGATTTCCCGGAATTCTTTTCTTGAAACCAGGCATATCGCTATGTCCTGAATAAATTTTGTAAAGCATAGCCCCATCGGATTGTTTCTGGAAAATTTCCAGGGTGAAATCGGTAGGGGTGTTATTCAGTTTATACGCCCGCTTGCCGGAACCTTTACCATCAGTTCCATGACAGGACAAACAGAAATAGTCATATAACTCTTTGCCGGAAGCAATAGAAGCTTCATCGGCAGGTACAGGGTTTGTCAGTTTCTCATATTTCTCCGGGACTTTCCAGGGATCTTCCTGGAAGGAAATAAAAGACAGCGCGGAGGCCAGTACAACGATAACGCCGGTCAGTATGATTAGCTTTTTCATTTTTAATGTGTTTGTAAGATCATCAATAAAATTTCGTCAGTTAAAAGTAGACCGGAGTGGTATGTGGTTATTATGACGCCTGTCAAAGCCTTTAATGCGTTTGCTCAGTTTTTGTCAGCAGGTAAATTACAGACATGTCTTTTAATAGGAATGAAAGTCAATGCCAGCCTTGATTACATCGATTTGTAAAACGAAATGACCAACTGGTGACAACCATTTTTCTTTAAAATTAACTGTAGTAGTATTGTTTACTGCTTACAGTTTAATGAATTCCACCCGCCGGTTCAGGGCTTTATTGGCCAGGCTGTTATTGGGCGCTACCGGTTCTGCTTCACCACGTCCATCCGTTTGTATCCGGGAGGCATCAATGCCAAAAGATGCCACAAGTTCATTCTTCACCGCCGCGGCCCTTCTTTTGGAAAGATCCAGGTTGGCCGCATCGGCTCCATCAGCATCCGTATGACCTATGACTTTGATTTTCACTTCCGGGTTTTCGTTCAGAATATTGGCAATCTCTTTGAGCGAACCATAGGAAGCCGGTTTTACCACATCTTTATTCACATCAAAGTATATCCCATAGCTGACAATCTTTCCTTCTGTCATAAGTTTGTTACGCATATCCGGGGCACCAACCGCGATCCGGATATTACTGACCAGTGCCGCACCATCTTCAAACCGGATCCGGTCCATTTTTACAGAAGTCAGTGGAAAAGCTTTTGGCAGATCAAATAATTTATTTTCGTCTACATAATAGCGTACCCTTGATTTCTGCACCCATACGGCAATATGGTATTTCTGATTTTCTTTTTGGTAATACTGATGATCATCTTTAAAACCGGTAAGCCCAAAATCCTGTCCTTCTTCCCCATTAATATAGGTCCGGTAATAGGGTCTTCCGAAGTATTCAACCCCGCAATTAAAACCAGCTTTGCCAGGTACAGAACCTCCATCCCAGGAACGAACATTGATACATTGCATCAGCCGGAAACCATATCCCGCCATCCGGTCTTCTTCTCCTTTGATCGGGATCACATCAAATTCAATGGTATAATTTTCTGGCAGTTTAAGTAAGGAGTCTGTCCAGATATCCGTACGGCCAATATACCGCATCCAGCGACCGGGATAAAGATTACTGGTAACGATTTCTGCTGAGCCATTGGTATTCCATAAGGCGGGGAAATCCCCCACATTGTCCTGCGAAAAGTCATCAAAAAATACCACCCGTTCACCCGGCACAAAATCATACTTGGAATACAATTGCAGTCCGGGCAGGGTATCTTTCTTTATAACATCCGCTGCCTTTCCGGGATCCGGTTTTTCTGCAGGAACCGGTGCCGGCGATTCAGTTTTTTGCGGAACTTCTTTCGGCTTTTCCTTTTTGTCAAACAGGCTGTCTATCGCCTGATCCGTTTTTTTCTCTATCGCCCGGTTGGCTTTTCTCTCGAGGATTTTTTTTGGATTTAATATCTGTGCCGCTAAAGGCTGGGTAAACAAAAATGCAAGGGCAGCCAGGCAGTAAAGTGCAGACCTTTTCATAAATGTGTATTTTGGAAAAGGTAATCCGCTGGCGAAGGAGGTTCCTTTGATAAGGGTCATTCATTCCCGTGATTATAATCAAAAGCCCGCTTACCGATGGAAGTATTGAATCAGAGCTGAAATTCCCATACCGTACGGTAATGTCCTTTTTCCTCCACATATTCGAGGAAGGACTGGTAAAACTTATCGCCCCCGATCGTGGCACTGTCGCCTATTACCAGCAACTGCTCTTTGGCCCGGGTGATTGCCACATTCATCCGCCGGTAATCTTTCAGAAAACCGATATCACCATCATCATTACTCCGAACCAGTGACAAAATGATTTTTTCTTTCTCTTGTCCCTGGAAACTGTCGATCGTGCTGATCCGCATGACCGCAGGGAGCATTTCTTTAGCCGCGGCCACCTGCCCTGAATACGGGGATATAAATGCCGTGCCCGCCGGATCCCATGCTTCCTGTTCGAGGAATTGCCGGATGATCTGCAGTTCACCTTCATTCTGTAAACTGATTCCGTCCGGACCCTGTTTTTCATTAAATCCGGAGCCTGCTGTATCTATAAATGTGATATGGGTGCCTCTATTTTCCAGGTGAATTGCTGTTTTCAGTAATTCCTTATAAAAATAGCGGCTGCTGAATCCGGCAATGGATTCCCGCATCCGGTATTGGGTATCGAGCAGGTAAACAGCACCTGTATGTGGAATGGCCACTTCGAGGATGGAATTATTAAAACCCATGGCAGCTGCCTGATGACTCAATACCGTGGGTGGTAATTGCCAATGATCACCGGCCAGCACAATCTTTTCTGCCATCGGGAAGATGCACCAGGCCAGGGGTTCAATACATTGTCCGGCTTCATCCAGGAACAGGGTATTGAATTTTAACTGATCCACTCCGGCATCATAAAGGCCAATCGGGGTGCCCGCAATCACCTTGGCTTCTTCAAAGAGTTTCTGTTCATTGTAATCCTGCAGTTTACGGATCTCCGCGCGGATGGCTTTAACTTCCTTGAACAAAAGATTCCGTTGTTCCCGTTCCGCTTTGCCAAAACTTCGTTTGTATTTTAAGGCCATCCGTCGAAATTCTTCGGCCCTTATCTTGAGTTGTTTGATCTCTTTCTGCGATTTGCTGTTACCCAGTTTGCCTTCGGGGGTATGTGCAAAGACAGCGGCATCCGTTTTACTGCTGTTGCCCACCCGCAGCAGGTTAATCCCCAGTGAAATCAGGGTTTTGGAGATATGATCCACCGCGGCATTACTGGGAGCCGATACCAATACTTTTTCTCCCTGTTGCACTAACTGGAAAATAGCTTCCGCCAATGTGGTGGTTTTACCGGTGCCCGGAGGGCCATGGACGATCAGCAGGTCTTCATTATTTACAATGGCTCGGATCGCTTCCTGCTGACTCTGGTTTAAGGAACTGTTTTTAAATGTAAGGGAAAGGCCGGATGCTGTTGTATTGGCTTTTGCTGTGATGGCCGGTCCATGAATCTGTTCAAAAAGCCGGAACAGTGATTTATGCTGCTCCAGTTCATTCAGTACTTTCTTCATGATAGACGTGGTACGGGTATCCGGCGCCAGTTTGATACCTACGCCGTCGTCTTCGATCCAGTCCGGAAAATCAGGGGCAAATAACCGGAACTCACCCGCTTTCCCTTCCAGGCTTATTAAAACTCCTTTGATTGGTTCTTCCCCACTGATAAAACATTCAATAGCGGCACCATCCCTGAACAGGTTGGTTTCGGGAGGGAATGCCAACCGGAAACTGATTTCAGGGTAATCGGCATATCCGAAGTTTTTACGGGTAATAATCAACGGATGTAAGGCCAGGCCTTCCGATTTCAGCTGTTTTAAGGTATGGGCCTGATCGAGTGCATAACGGGTGGCTTGTTCTTTTTCCTCCAGGTTCACACAGGTCAGCAATTTTTGCAATTGGGGGTGCATGGCCGGAAGATAAGTAAATAGCCCATGGGTGAAATGATAATTTTTCAGATTGACTGAAGAAAATTATCTTCCGTTCTCTGTTGCTTTAAACGGCAGTAAAACAGTTTATTCACCTCAACGATTAGAACCTGGTTCAGGAAAGAAATATTGCCTTAGTCTGTAACCGGCTGGCTGGTTCCGGCCTTTCACTGGAAGTAATGGCCCGGCTGGAAGGACTGTTGCACCAGTACAATATCCCTAAAACGGTTTTCATCCAGGACTGGCCGGATTCCTTTGATGGCTTTTCTGATATTTACCTGGTCGGGGGTGATGGAACGCTAAATTATTTTATAAATAAGTACCCTGATATTACCATCCCCCTGGTGATCTTCAAAGGGGGAACCGGAAATGATTTTCACTGGCTGCTTTATAGAGATGTGGATATGGTCAGCCAGTTTAAACAAGTATTGGATTTACCCGCCCGCCCGGTGGATTGTGGCCGTTGCAACAACCGGTTATTTATAAATGGAGTGGGGGCCGGGTTTGAAGGAGCAGTAGCCAAATCACTCAGCGCCAAAAAAAAGCTACCCGGGAAAACCTCATACCTGCTAACGATTCTGCAGAAAATTTTCAGTTATCGCTCCCGGCATTTTACTATCATGACCGGTGACAAGGTAATTACCGGAAAAAAATTGCTGGTGGATATCAGTAACGGACGCCGGGCCGGAGGCGGTTTTCATATTGCACCTGAAGCCAGGGCCAATGACGGACTGCTGGATCTGGTGTTGGCTGATGCTTTGTCTTCCTTACGCCGGCTGATCTACCTGCCCGTTATCGAAAAAGGGAAACACCTGGGACTGTCCATTATTACCCATTTGCCGGTCAGGTCTGTACGTATTCAGTCACTGGAAATTATCCAATACCACCTGGATGGGGAATATGCGGAAGCCACAGAACTGAATATAACAATCAGGGAAAAGGCCTTTCTTTTCCGTTACTGAATATTTCAATTTTGCCGGCCATCACAAGCAAAACCAGTTCCCCCATTTCTTTTAATTTTGCGCCATGACTATTTTTTCTGATCCGCATATAGGGTTCGCCGGTACCACAGATATACCGGCTATTATGGAATTATTGAATAGTGCCTACCGGGGTGAAAGTTCCAGAAAAGGCTGGACTACCGAAGCGGACCTGATTGCCGGGAATGTTCGTACGGATGAACAGAATCTGACCGACGTGATGGCGATTCCCGGCAGTGTTTTTCTGAAGTATACGAATGAAGACGGACAGCTGCAGGGTTGTGTCAATCTGCAGGTACAAGATCAACGTGTTTATCTCGGCATGTTCAGTGTGCATCCCGGATTGCAAGGGACGGGTATCGGAAAAATCATTCTCCGTTCGGCTGAAGAATTTGCCCTTTCCCGGGATTGTACCCGTATTTATATGTCTGTGATCTCTGTCCGGGCAGAACTGATTGCCTGGTACCAGCGCCATGGCTATGCGGATACCGGAGAACGGAAGGCTTTTAAGGAAGACGGGCTTACCGGCAAACACCTTCGGGAACTGGAATTTATGACCCTTGAAAAGCCGCTCTGACCTGTTGCTTGCAGTAAAGCGGCGATGACCTATTTTCGGGGCATGGTTTTATTAGATGTCAGGGGGATTGGGAAAGTTGAGAAAACAGGTTTTTCTGTAAATGATATTCATTTCTCCCAGGAACAATACCAGCAGATTGCCATTGTGGGCGAAACCGGCTCAGGTAAAACCAGCCTGCTCAAAATGATTGCCGGTTTAATACAGCCAGATTCCGGTGAGATACTTTTTGAAGGCAACCGGGTATTAGGTCCTTTGGAAAAACTGTTACCCGGTCATCCCCGGATCGCTTATCTCAGTCAGCATTTTGAATTGCGGAATAATTACCGGGTCGAAGAAGAACTGGAAGCCCGGAATAAACGCACTGAAGAAGAAGCGCAGGCTATTTATGAAGTTTGCCGGATCACGCACCTGCTTAAAAGAAGAACGGATCAGTTATCTGGTGGAGAACGTCAACGGATTGTGCTGGCCCGCTTACTCACGACTTCCCCGTCTTTGTTATTACTGGATGAGCCTTATTCCAATCTCGACCGTCATCATACCCAGGTGATCAAAGCGGTGTTGAAAGACCTGGTGGAACAATGGAAGATCAGTTGTATCATGGTCTCCCATGATGCGGAAGATCTCTTATCGTGGGCCGATCGGGTACTGGTAATGCGGGAGGGCCGAATTATACAGGATGGTAGTCCGGAGACTATCTATGAACAGCCACTTGATAGTTATACCGCTTCCTTACTGGGTGAATTTAATCTGCTGGATCATTCATTAGCGGCCGTTTTACTTCCGGGCAGTGAAATACCTGCTGACAAAAAATGGATGCTTCGTCCCGAACAACTGAACCTGGACAGAACGGATCATTCCCCGGTAGCTGCCGTCATCCGTGAAATGCATTATTGCGGCAGTCACTATTTGGCCCATGCCGAAGTTATGGGGCAGGAATTGAAAATCAGATCTTCCATCAGATTAGAAACAGGAGTAACGGTTGGCCTATCTTTATTACCCGGCAATCCCTGGTTTATTTAATAAAAACAAAAACAGACAACGATGAAAACAATCTTCTTCCTATTATTCAGCCTGACCGGAATTACCACTTTTGGTCAGCAAAAAATAAAACCCATTTCCGTGGCCGACAGCACCAAAAAAATACAGGTGGTGGAAACAGCCTGTGGGCAATGTCAGTTCGGATTAAAAGAAAAAGGATGCCTGCTGGCTATACGCATTAAAGGCCAGGCTTATTTTGTAGATGGTACAACAATCGATGAGCACGGTGATGCGCATGCGGAAGATGGCTTTTGCAATGCTATCCGTAAATCTGAAGTACAGGGTACTGTTGTGAAAGGCCGTTTCAATGCCACTTATTTTAAACTGTTACCGCCGGCAGCCGTTAAAAAAGAACAGCAGTAAACAGCAAAGCCCGGTAACCTGCCGCCTATTCATCCTTATTTTTTGGAAAATCCCCAAAAATTCTGTAACCTTAGTACTTAAACCAAAAACATATGACCATAAAAAAAACAATGCCTGCTTACCGGATGATCCTGGGTGCATTCTTTCTGACTGCTGTGATGGCGGTTGGTTGTAATGAAGGCACAGAGAAAAAAGAACCTGTTAATGATTCACCTAATGTGACGGCTCCTGTGCCTCCGGTGACGGATACGCCTGCGCCCCCGATTGATACATCAAAAATGAAAGAGGCTTCCACCCGGCCGGTAAAAACTACCGACTAAGTGCAGGCTTAAAATGATTGAAAGGTTTCCGGTTTACGGGAACCTTTTATTTTTTGGGGGAACCCGGAGTCTCCGGTGTAGCGGAAGGCTTCTCCGGATCGGCGGTTATAGTGGCCGGTTGTTGCGATTCCTTTTCTGCCAGGGCAGCGGCCGCCGCTGCTTCTTTTTTCACCGCTTCCCCATGCCGGTGATGAATCAGTTTATGGATAAACCAGTGCTCCAGTTTATGGTGCAGAGGAATGAGTATGGCGGCAATGGCCACAAAAATCAGAATTTCCAGCACGGGGGTATGGTGAGTAATATCAGCCACGGTGGGGTGGAGGAGTAAGGTCAGGTATTCAAAAAGAAACAGAAGAGAAAGCACACCCAATACGCGGATGACTTTAATATGCACATTTACCCGGCTAAGCACCAGGGTGATCAGGAAGAAACCCGGAATGAAAATCGCAATCAGCAACATCTGCAGTTGTTTGAAACGTTGCGCCCTTTCCAGTCTTTTCTGTTCTTCCATTTCCATTTGTCGGTATTGTTCGTTGCTGGTGATCACCTGTGACTCACGGATACGGCTCTTGCTGTTGACCGAATCGTTTAGCCCCCGGACATAACTGACATACATAAAAGCACTGTCAATACTCCGCTCCAGTTGGAAATGCTGGGTCAGAAATTCAGCGGCTTCCAGTTCCTTGCTCAGGAATCCGGCATTTTTGGCAAGCTGCCTGGAGGCATTGGCATAAAAACTCGCGGAATCGCGCTGATCTGTTTTTTCAAACAGGTTGGCCAGTCCCAGTAAAGCTTCACATAGTATTTCATCGTCTTTGGCGGCGGTCAGCAAACCGATGCCCGTGCGGTAATTCAGGGCAGACGCTTGATAATTACCCTGTTTGAGATAGGTATGACCCAGGCCGGTCATGGAAGTGCCGATCAGGTCACCGTCTCCCAGTTTACGGGCGATAGCGAGGGAGGTACTGAAATAATTATAGGCTGAATCTGAAATATCCACCCGGTTAAACACATCCCCGATATTAAGGTTGATATAATATTTCATATCCTCCACATTACTGGAGCGGATCACTGAATCAGCTTTCCGGTAATATTCGAGGGCTTTGGGGTATTCCTCCTGTAAAACATATACCACCCCGATATTCATCAGTACACTGGCCAGGTTCCTCGGCTTATTCCGTTTTTCTTCAATCTGTAGTTTCTGGATATTGAGTTCCAGCGCCCGTGGATAGTTGCCGATTTTCACCAGGGTATTGGCGAGTACACCCAGGGCCCTGGATTCACCCTCCAGGTAATTGATTTTACGGGCCAGGTATAGTGCCTGCGTTGACAGGTATTGTGCAGTGTCCGGGTTATATCCGCCCATATCACGGGCGAGTTGCCAGAGGAGTTTCACCCGGGCCGTATCCACACTTTCCAGCCGCAACAGATTGCGCATACTGTCCACATTCGACTGCTGCGCACTGACCGTTACTGACTGAAGGAACAGGCAAAAAACAAGGAGGCAGCGGAGTGACCGGTATAGTAAAGTGAAATCCCGTTGGTTCATGAGTCTGTCTTAATCGTTCTAATTTATAGAATAAAAACGGATTACGCATTTTTTAGACGTCAACGGGTTGAATAATTTTTTGGGTAAACCGGATGAATTTGGTAGATTTAATTTCACCTCAAACCTGCTGCTGATGAATCGTTTACTCCGGCTGTGCCTGTTGTTTTCAGGACTGTTTGCTGCCGTTTCCTCCTATTCCCAGACTTTATATGAAATGCGCTATTCCTACACCAGCGATGGGGTTACGGACCGCTTAAGTGCATTTATATTGAGGAATGATGATGGAACCGGTCTGGTCAGGGTGGCTTATCTCAATTCCGAGGATAATAAGAACAAACTGGTTGAAATGGAGATGCAGGAATCGTATGGCCAGCATGAGGATGGAACGGAAGACAGTTCACAACTGGTATTTGTAGGCCTTAATCCACGATTCATTATTGGTACGCCCGATGACGAATTCCTGGAAGATCATTTTGTGTTCAGCTTTAATCCGGATTCGGGTTTCTATGAACCTTCTTTTGTTTTTTCAATGCCGGATGATACCTCTACCCAGGTAGGTCAACTGGAGGAAGTACGGTTCCTGAACCAGGAAGACCTGACCCAGGAACTGGTCTTGCAGTTTTTTACAGAGCAGGATGTTTTTTATAAGCAACTTTTTGAAACCAGTACCCGTGGACTCAGTGCGGATGATAAGCAGGCCCAGCTGCACCTGGTACTGGTGGCCAATACAGAAGATAAGGATATCGGGAAAACCTGTGTGATTGATAAAGATGCCACCTATAAAACTTTCAGTGAGATTGCCGAATTCCTGGAAATAAATTTTAAACCAACGGTGATCGCCGGTAAGGAATTCAGTAAGGTCAATGTGGATAAAGCGGTCAGTTCAGTACGGCCAGGGCCCAATGATATTGTGGTCTTTTATTATTCCGGGCATGGGTTTAATGAGGTGGATGAGCAATACCAGTTTCCTTACCTTGATCTGCGGGATAAAAGTTTCCAGAAATATGGAGGGGCTTATACCATGAATGTGGAAGCCATTTACCAGAAACTCCGGGCCAAAGGGGCCCGTCTCAACCTGGTGATCAGTGATTGCTGTAATAAGGATCCGACATCCGGGGCTCTGGTCAGTTCAGAAGGGGCTTCCACCCGAACCTCCTCCATTGGCTGGAATAAGGAGAATTGTCAGGCGCTGTTTATGTCCAAACAACCGATGTCCATTATGATGACGGCTGCACAAAAAGGCGAATTGTCTGCCGGCAATCCTTCTGATGGTGGAATATTCACTTTTATTTTCCGGGAACAACTGGAAAAAGCACTAGGACCCTTTACCCGTAACCCCAGCTGGAACAACCTGGTGCAGTCCGCTAAAAAAGAAACCGTAAATAAAGCACGTACAACCTGGTGCAATAAAGAAAAAAGAATCGTTTGTGTGCAGAACCCGGTTTTCAAAATGGAATAAACGGTCTTTTTTCCGGTGTATAGATTCCCTGCAGATATTCTAATGATTAAAATATCTTTGGGGAATAATCTCAGTATATGAAAAAGATTGGCCACACAGGAACCGGATACAACCTGTATCCGGTTATTTTTTTGTTTTTCATTTCAATGGTTGCCGCAAATGCCCAGTCGCTACGGGTAGAACCCATGAACTGGTGGGTAGGTATGAAAAATCAGCAACTTCAGTTGATGGTGTACGGGGAGGGAATCGGATCTTCCACACCTGTATTGGCTTACCCCGGGGTGAAACTGGAGAAAGTACATAAAGCGGAAAGCCCTGATTATCTTTTTTTGGATTTGCGGATAAACGCAGGTACTAAACCCGGCAGTTTTAATATCCGGTTCAATAAGCAGGGAAGTACAGTGGCTACCTATAATTACCAGCTGGCAGCTAGGAACAAGGAGCGTGCAGCGGTGAAAGGCTTTTCCCCGGCTGATGTGGTTTACCTGATTACCCCTGACCGGTTTGCCAATGGGGATCCTTCCAATGATGTGGTGGAGGGGATGCGGGAGAAAAAAATCAACCGGACCAATGATTATGGCCGCCATGGCGGGGATATCAGGGGGATGATCAATAATCTGGATTATATCGCTTCTATGGGTTTTACGGCTATCTGGCCCACACCCTTACTGGAGAATGATATGCCGAATGCTTCATATCACGGGTACGCAATTACAGATTTCTATAAAGTGGATCCCCGCTTTGGTACACTGGAAGAGTATAAGGAATTAGCCGACAAAGCCCGTCAGAAGGGCTTAAAGCTGATTTTTGATGGGGTGGTGAATCATACCGGTTCGCAGTACTGGTGGATGAAGAACCTCCCCTTTAAAAACTGGATTAATTATCCGGACTCCATCCGGATTACCAACCACCGGCGTACGGTACACCAGGACCTTTATGCTTCAGCGTCCGACAGGGAATTGATGGTAAAAGGCTGGTTTGTAAGACAGATGCCGGATATGAACCAGGATAACCCTTATCTGTCCACTTACCTGATCCAGAACAGTATCTGGTGGGTGGAGACCCTCGGTTTGGCCGGTATACGTCAGGATACCTATCCCTATTCTCAGAAAAAATTCCTGGAGCAGTGGAGTTGCCAGATCATGAATGAATATCCAGGATTCAGTATTGTAGGAGAGGAGTGGAGTACCAACCCGGTTATTGCGGCTTACTGGCAAAAAGGAAAACCCAATACAACCGGGTATAACGGCTGCCTGAAGAGTACTATGGATTTCCCTATTCAATCTGCGCTGATGCAGGCGCTGACCGAACCGGAGTCATGGGATAAGGGACTGGTGAAACTCTATGAGGCCCTGGCTAACGATTTCGTATATGCGAGCCCGAAAGATCTTCTGGTATTTGGCGACAACCATGATATGGACCGGGTGTTTACCTCATTGAAGAAAAACCCGGAACTGATGCAGATGGCGATGAGTTATTTACTGACGATCCGGGGGATCCCGCAAATCTATTATGGAACGGAATTATTGATGGAAAATTCGGCTAAACCGGGTGACCACGGACTGATCCGTTCCGATTTTCCCGGCGGATGGACAGAGGATACCCTGAATGGATTTACCGGGGCGGGATTAACAGCAGAACAGTTAGCCGCACAATCTTACCTGAAGAAATTATTAAACTGGCGGAAAAATAAATCCGTGATTCATTCCGGAAAGACCCTCCATTTCGGACCGGCTAACGGGGTATATGTTTATTTCCGCTATACAGAAAAAGAAACCGTGATGGTGATCCTGAATAAAAATGCGGGACCAACCGGGTTGCATACCGATCGGTTTGCGGAGATTTTAAAAGGCAAAAAGACGGCGATGGATGTGATCCGGGGAAATCAGTATCCCCTCAGTGAGGAATTGATTATTCCGGGCCGTTCAGCCCTGATTCTTGAATTAAAATAAAATAGCGTCATCTCTTTTATAAAAAAAGCCCCGGATTTCCGGGGCTTTTTTTATAAAGTAATTTCTGAAATCAGAGTTTGTAGTTTACGCCAAACATCAGCATGTTGGTGGTCATTTTATACGAGATCTTACTTCCGGGAACAGCTCCGTAAGGATTGGAGTTGGTGATCCAGCCCGGATGCAGTAAGGCGCCGTCGAGTGAACCGCCGCTGCTGCCATGATGGAACACCCCATTCAGGGTCAGTTTCTTACCGGCTTCAAATCCAAAACCAAACTGGAATGCATGTTTGATGATGGCGGTGGCGGGCAAAGAGAACATGGCCAGTTCGGAAGTGATCGGGTTTGAGCTGTAGGTATAACCGATCCGGAATGGCATTGCCTTTAAAGCTTTGTATTGTACACCGGCGGACACAACGGAAATATTTTCCCAGCCAAATCCGGCTACGGAAGCGGTGGGCGTCCATCCTTTAGTGTCGAATCCCTTCGTGTTTTTATAATCAATAAACCGGTAGTCCAGTGCAAAATCAAACAGCTTGTTTGTATAACCAAGTCCGGCAGAGGCAATGGCCGGGTAGTTCATTTTAAAATCCACATTGGGTGCCTGGGAGCCATCTGCGTAGTAATTTTTAAAATTAAAATCCTGGAAATACTGCTGGGATTTATAGGAAGCCCCCATTTTAAAACCAGTACCTGAATTAAAATAAATACCCGCTTGTCCGCCGATACCTAAAGCCGTGGCTTTATCTGCTCCCGGGTATCCTTTGGTAGGACTAGGTGAAGAAAGCGGGTTGGGTAATAATTCAAGCGCCGAATAGTTAAATGTAGGAGCAACTCCAACAGAAACCTTATCATTTAACTGGTAAGCCCATGTCAGTCCCACCTGTAATAACTGGTAATCCGATTTCACCTGACCGAAACCGCCGGATTGCTGGGGCATAGTAACCGGGTTAGTCGCACTTTCGGGGAAGGTTACTCCGAAACCGCTGATCCCGTAAGCAGATACACCAAAATGGCTTTTACTGTTTTTCTTAGACCATACCATGGCCAGGTTTGGCATTACAGACATCCCCCTTTCATCTTTTGTTGTGCCGGAAATATTACCACCCGGTGTAGGCATGGTGGAACTTACCTGGGGTGAGGAGCCGAATAATCCTACATTGATGGAAATAGTTCTTCCGGAAAAGGCGGTAATACCAGCAGGGTTCCACTGTAAGGCCCCATTGATATCCAGCACCTGGCCGGTGGAAGCACCTCCCATTGACATATTGTGGGCACCTACGCCCTGCATGACATGCCCGGTCTGGGCAGACAGAGTAACAGTTGTACTTGCAAGTAGCAAAATAGATACAATCTTTTTCATATAGTGGTATTTTAATGAAGCGGCAATCCGCATATAAAAGTAATAAAACTACCTGAAGGCTGTAGTGGCATATGTGACTGCTATCACATCCGGGGAGAAATCATATAGGGATATGATGTAGAACAGGAAAAGGGCGGATCGGTAACCGGGAAAAACGGATTTTCCCTGTGAAGTTAGAGAATCACGCAGCGGGAAAATCCGGGGAAAGATGGTGGACCATCGATTAACAAGTATCAGGTTGGCGGATAACTTTTGTCATGGAACTGAAACGGAACTTATTTCTATTTTCGTTCCGGAATTTTTTTTTAACCCATTCGTTAAAGCCTAATATTTTAGCAACATGAAACAAGAATACTGGATCAACGTAAAACATGTGGACAATCGCCTCGTTATTTATCTCAATGGAGAAACGGTTTGGGACAGTGGCATCGTGCATGATGACCCTGCCCTGAATAAATTTATTGAAATCACCAGCAACCTGGATGAGCATCCTGGTCATACCAGCGAACTGATTTTTGAAGGGTTCAATGATGATTATACTTCCAGTGGTGATGAAGGGGCCCTGAACCCCTGGCATTTCAGTTACCGCGTATTCAAAAGAACGGTTAATGGAAACGGGGAAGTGGTAGGTGAATCAGAACTGGTGAACCCTTACAATGAGAAACACCTCTCCAATCCCAATACCCGGGCGATCAATAACAGTTACCAACTGGTATTGAAAAGCGGGGAATATAAAGTGGTGTCCAATGCACTGTCCCAGCAGTTCTATAAATAAGTGAACGTTAATTTTTAATATCCAACCTGTTCTCAGGTTGCTCTGATTATCGCAAGGGAGGTATCCGTGAACAGATGCCGCCCTTTTTTTATGCCCGGTTTTCAGCCTGTTTACCCGTTATTACCTGCCATTCACCGAATGACCACTGAAGGGTACTTCTGTATTTGGTACTTTGATTAAAATTTAATTTATGCAGACAATTTTAGGAGCCAATGGTACTATCGGTTCATTGCTGGCCAGAGAGCTGGCTGTATATACCAACCGGATACGCCTGGTCAGCCGGAACCCGGTTGCCGTGAATCCTTCGGATGAACTCTTCCCGGCCGATCTGAGTGATCCGGATATAGTGGAGAAAGCAATAGCCGGATCTGAAGTGGTTTACCTGCTGGTTGGCTTTGATTATAAATTGACGGTCTGGCAGGAAAAATGGCCCAGGCTGATGCGTTCGGTCATTGACGCGTGTATCCGGCATCAGGCTAAACTTGTTTTCTTTGATAATGTTTACTTGTATGATGTGGGGGCAATCGGACATATGACAGAAGAGAGTCCCATCAACCCGCCGAGCCAAAAAGGAGCCGTCAGAAGCAGGATTGCAGGTATGCTGATGGAGGAGGTGAAAGCGGGGAAACTGCAGAGCCTGATTGCCCGTTCAGCCGATTTTTACGGACCCCGGAATGAGAAGAGTTTTCTGATTGAAGTCGTGTATAAAAATTTCAGGAAAGGAAAGAAAGCGAACTGGTTCATGAATGCGGATAAAATCCACTCTTTTACCTATACTCCTGATGCGGCAAAAGCCACGGCACTGTTGGGGAATACAGCGGATGCATGGAACCAGGTATGGCATCTTCCAACAGATCCGGCCCGGATTACCGGCCGGCAGATGATCTCCCTTTTTGCCCGTGAGATGAAACAGCCGGATAAGGTAATGGTGATGCCCCTGTGGTTGTTGCGGGTGCTTGGTTTATTTATGCCACTGATGCGGGAGATGCCCGAAATGATGTACCAGTATGACCGGGATTATTTCTTTGATTCGGCAAAGTTTCAGCAACGGTTCGGTATCCAACCCACCACTTATGAAAATGGGGTAAAAGCAACGATTGAAGCAGGGATATAGCAATACAGTGACCCGCCATCAAAGGCAGATCACTGTATGCTGATTATCCAGTGTACGGATGAACGAATCAGATTACAACGACACTGTTTGTGCCGCCATAAATATTGGGGGACTGGCTGTCTGCTTCAGGATCATTGATCCATTCTTTTTCATTGACCAGGTACTTGAATTCATGTTTAGAATCTTTAGGCAGATTTACATCCGCACTGAAGGTTCCATCTTTTTTACGGCTCATAATAACTGATTCTTCCCAGTTACTGTTGAGCCCCAGAATTTCAATTGTTTCTGCGTTTTCTACCTGAAAAGAAAATTTCACCTTGCAATAATCCTTTGTCTTGTAATAGGTCTTAGTTACCATTTGCCGTTTTTTGGGGTTAAATAATATGCGTAATTCATTGACAAACAGCAATCGGGGAGTTTTCTGGAGGGTGCAAGTATCCGTCTTTAATACCCGAAAGGGCAAAAGGTAACCCGGCTGGATCCAGGCGCTGTTAACAGGTTATCCACGTCAGGAAAACGGGATTATAAAACCAGGAATACAATTTTCCGTTAAATCAGTCGTTTAGAGGATAATCCAATCGAAGAAAAACTAATATCCGTCGTATGAACTACCTGAAATTTAATGATCAGGCATTTATTGCCGAGTCATTCAACATGGACGAAGATTTTACGTTCCAGTCAGCCAGGCTGGCCTTTTTCAAAATTAATTCCTACAAACTTTCACTGATTAACGCCTCTTTCTGTGTCACCCGTGACGAACTGAAGAGCAGCATCAGCAAGAGCCTGCTCAATTATACGAGTCCGGATATGGTGTTGCTGACAACCGGTTTTTTCAACCAGGAATTAGACAATTAGCATAACTCTGCGGGATTGGATACCCTGCGATTTCATATGCCTGCGAACCGGGCATGGGAAAGCTGTCTCATAACGAGATGGCTTTTTTAGTTTAGGTAATTGATCGGTGATAGGGGTAGAAGTCAGTTGTCAGTTGTCAGGTGTCAGATGTCAGGAAACAGCCCCACCTCACAGATAAATGTTCAAGGCACGTCAGTCGTACTTCGTCCCTCTTACTTCGTACTTTATCAGGCGGGTTTTGGTACTGAAAACGAGAACGTGCTTCCTTCTCCGGGCTCACTTTCGATGTAAAGCTGTCCGCCGTTTCTCACGAGGAATTCTTTGCAGAGCATCAGTCCCAGTCCGGTACCGGATTCGCTGGCCGTACCCTTGGTGGTGAAGTAGTCGTTGTTACGGATACGCGTCAGGGCTTCATGACTCATCCCCATACCACTGTCCTGCACATATATTTCAAGGAAGGTCGGGTGTTCGTGTACCCCGATACAGATCTTCCCTTTTTCGGGAGTGAATTTGATGGCATTGGAGAGCAGGTTCCGCAGCACGAGACTCATCATATCTTTATCACAATAACCAAATACCTTGGGAGGGGCATCATTGAGTAAGATCACTCCTTTATTACGGGCTGGCAGGAGGAGGGCCTGGTAAACTTCATTGATTGAATCTTCAATATCCACCACCTCGGGATTAACGGTATGCGCCTGCATCTGGGCTTTGGCCCACTGCAGCAGGTTCTCCATCAGTCCTACCGCATAATTCATATCATTGAGTACTTCCGGTATATTGTTTTTCAGGTCTTCCGCAGAAAGTTTTTGCTCATGCGCTTCTTTAAACAGGTTGCGGATTGCATACATCGGCGCTTTCAGGTCATGCGAAATGATGCTGAATAATTTGGTCTTTACGGAATTCAATTCAGCGAGCTGGGTGGCCTGTTGCTTTAGCAGGGTGGAACTTTCTTCCAGCTTACGGCTTTGCTTCTGAATCTGCGTGTTCTTATCCTCCAAAATGGTGTTCTTGGTAAGGATACGTCCCTGGTAAATACTGTTCTCTTTTTTTATCAGGAATAAGCCATAGAATATAAATAGTAAGGAAAGGCCCTGGTTCATCAGGTATAAGCCATTACTGATTTCACGGAGTTCAAATGGCTGGTGACGGATTACCACCGCCAGCAGGAAGTAGCTGATCATGGAAAAACTCAGGGAGAAAATAATATTACCCAGTGAATTCAGGAAGAAAACGGCCAGTATCCCAAACAGGATAAAGGAAAGGCTGATGCCCGGATTAAAACCATAGAGATACACCACACAGGTGAAAAACGGGTAAAGGATAAAATAAGCCACCAATGACATTTCCTGTCTTTTCGTGTAGTTCAGGAAAAGAACCAGCAAACTCACCAATGCGGGCAGACAGGCCACCAGCCAGGCAGAGGCGGGTAATCCCCGGCTCATCAGCATACCGGCAATCGGGAAGAGCAGACCGATCAGCAGCTGAAAGAAATTTACCTGGTTAAAAATGCGCAGCTTTCGCTGATCATATTCTTCCATAGCCGCAGTCACCCCAAATGACTGGATGAGATTAAAAAGGGTCAGGATCTGTTTCCGCTGAAAATCAAAACGGCGCTCATACCGTGTTGCAGTTTCTTTCTGCTGGAGTAGTGGCTGTGCAGTAAATTCCATTGGTTTAACGCTTAAGTATTGGATAAACAAAATAACAGGTAATGCGAACAATTACCTACAAATCAACGAGAAACTTACTTCCAAATCGTATAATTACGTATCCAGGACTGCGGAAAACTGCATAATCAAAACAGGGTAGAACTAACCGATAATCCTGAAAATAGCGAAATGAGCATACGTGATGTCTTCTAAAACCGACCGGCAACTGGCCGGTCACAGTTTTTTGCATAAAAAAACAATCCGGATAGGGCTGATCCTATTACTTCTTGCTTTTATGTGTTAAATATTTATTGAATGAGAACAGTTTATTCAGGTTGATTGCAATTTATTTTCTTAATAAGGAATAAGGGTATAACAGTAAATGAGATCAATTTTTGCACTGGGGTATACCGGAATTTTGAAAATTTAAAGGAAATTAGTTTTCATAGGTGAACCACTTCTGAAAAGAGTATTGCTTTTACTAACTTTGCGCAGACTTCAACCAAATGGCAGAACATTCACATCAGCTGGCAGCAATCCTTTTTGCTGATATAGTCGGTTATACGGCTATGATGCAGGAAAACGAGGAGGACTCCGTAGAAAAAGTGAACCGTTTCAGAGAATCGGTCGAACTGATCGCCGAGGAACTCAACGGTAAAATCATCCAATATTACGGGGATGGTTCCTTATTACTATTTCAGAGCTCTACTGAAGCCGCGGAATTTGCCAAATTACTCCAGGAAGACCTGTATAATGAACCCCGGATTCCGGTCCGTATTGGCATTCATATGGGTGATGTCCTCGTACATAGCGGAAATATTTTCGGGGATGTGGTCAATATTGCCTCCCGGATACAGGCCCTGGCTCCAGTAGGGGGTGTCTATATTTCTGAAATGGTCTATCGCAATATTGCCAATAAAAAGGAGCTGGAAGCCTTATTTGTCAGGGAAGAAAAGCTGAAAAATGTGAAAGGATCGATACGCATTTACCAGCTGCTTACCGAAGGGGCAGAAGCCTATGTTCAGCCATCCGGCGTCCCCGATACGCCGGTTGCCGCTTCCGGACCCAGTAATATTGCCGTTCTCCCGTTTGCAAACCTGAGCAGCGATCCGCAGCAGGATTATTTCAGCGATGGACTTACGGAAGATATCATAACCCAGCTGTCCAAAATCCGGGCCTACAAAGTCATTTCCCGGACTTCGGTCATGCAATACAAGCATTCACCTAAAAGTGTAAAAGAAATTGGTAAAGAGCTGGGAGTCACACTTATACTTGAAGGAAGTGTGCAGCGTCATGGCGATCAGGTCCGGATCACCGCCCAGCTGATCAATGCAGTTACGGACGAGCATATCTGGGCAGATTCATATGACCGACCGATGCTGGACATCTTTTCTATACAACGGGAAGTGGCCCTGGCGATTGCAGCGGTGTTGAACACGAGTCTTTCAAACAAGGAAACCCGGGAACTTGATTATATACCAACCACGGACCTGCTGGCATATGACTATTACCTCCGGGGTAAATTGCTGCTGGAAAACAGGAATAAGGCCGATGTACTCCTGGCCCGGGATTACTTTATCCAGGCCGTAAACCGTGACAAAACCTTTGCTATTGCTTATTCCGGATTGGCGGATACCTACCTGTTGTCTTCTTTCCGGGGATATGAAGATCCGGTAATGATGCTCTGGCAGGCCAAAAAGTATATTGATACCGCTGCAAGCCTGGACTCATTTTCGGGCGAAACACAGGCTTCTTTAGGTTACTGGTATTTCCAGAGTTTTGACTGGCATGCAGCGGAAATCACCTACCGTCGTTCCATCAGCCTCAATCCGAATCAGACCAATGTATATCTCTGGCTGGCAATCCTCCTGGAAGCAAAAGGGGAAAATGAGGAAGCCCTCAAGATATTTGAAATGGGAGCAGAAGTGAATCCCATGTGGGATTATTTACAAAAAAACAAGATTCTCCTTCTTGTCAACATGAACAGGAAGGAGGAAGCTTTTGCCTGTATGAAGGGGCTGATCACTAAATCGCATGACAGCAGCGTGAAAAGAAAGCGGTATGAGGAATTATCAAGGCTGCACTGGGCATATAATGAGAAAACCGAAGCAATAGCAGCCGCCCGGAAATCAGGCAACCTGCCTTTGCTTAAATTCTATACCGACGGGGATTATTCCGCCCTGCAGAAAATGGTGGATGATCACTATGAAGGACTCCGCACCCGGAGTGAATATGTATCACAACTATGGATGGGACTGGATTATGCCCATGCCGGTGCCCGGGAAAAAGCCCTGGATTGTTTTAATAATGCGGTAGCCCTCAAAGAAGCCGCCGTTTCACTATTACTGATCCGTGATTTTGAATACCTGAATATTAAATACCTGAGCATGGCCCTGCTTACCCGTAAAGTCAAACAACTGATCAATTTCTGATCAGTCCTGTGGATGAAACACCAGGTGGGCGATAAATACCTTCTCATCTTCCCGGTGAAATTCCCTGATTTTTCCAGAGTAATAATCGATCCGGGAACGGATATCCCTGAATTCATCACTTCGGTGATCGATTGTGGGGCCTTCCCCGTTATAAACAATGCGGATCATCAGGCAAAAATCCCGGTAACTGAGCTCGGTGATGATATAGCTGCTTTTACGGCGGTTCAGTATAAGTCCAATAAAATCCTGGACAATCCGGTACACCGATAACTTGTCCTTATGACTGAGTTCTTCAATCTGTGGTTCGTTGCAATAAAAACTGATATCCGGTGCGCCGTGCTGACGGTAATTACTAATGAGATTCTCAATACTGGGTAAAAGACCGAGCAGCGACAAAGCAGAAGGGTAGAGCTGATTGCTCAGTTTATTCAGTTCCAGGACGGCCTGATGGATGGCGAGTTTCATGTCTTCTGAAAAAGCACCCTGTTCCGGGTTGTCTTTTTTTCCCTGCATCATCAGGTTGACATATACCAGCAGCTGGTTGACATTGTCCCGTAAGATTTCAGAAATCTGCGACCTTTCTTTTTCCTGGATATCAATAATGGCCCGGAGTAATTCTTTTTCATCGGCCAGTCTGGCGTCCGAATTTTTTTTCAGATGTCCTACATCCGCTACATGCGAATAGAAGCCCACCGTTTCCCCTTTGTTGGTATCCGGAATAAAAGTAACCACGGCTGAAATCTCCCTTTTGTCAACCGCCTTTAATGACCGTTCAAATACATGCGGATGTCCGGATAAAGCGGAGCGGATATAATACCGGTTTTCATTGTAAAGATCCTGTCCCACAAAATCGCGGATACTCATCTTCCCGATTACTGATTCAGATTTCTGATTAAACCATTCCAGCCCGGCATTATTTACAAACCGGCATAATTCATCTTTATCCCAGTATGCCAGCATGGCCGGATAAGGCTGGAGAGTTCTTCTTTTGGTTGAAGCATTGGCTGATTCTTCGTCATCAGCAGTAAAAGTTCCACTGTCTGACATAGCGCGATTTGTTACCTGTAATTTAGTAAAAAAAGAAGGGTAAACAAAATGTAAAACCCCTGTACCAGGAAAGGTAAAATCCGGGTTCACTAAGCAGATATGACTATTTTTTTACAAAAAATAGTAGGGGTAAATGAAAAATAAGTGTTTTTAACCGGGTAATTGCCGGATCACAGTTTCCCATCCTTCATACTCGCCTTTGCATCGGGTGGCTTCCTTTTTTATCCAACCGGTGATTTTATTGACTGTTGCGAGATCGGCTTTATCGTTCCGGGTAATTTGTAAACGATAAGATCCCTCTTTCCGGTCCGTACTGTCTTTGATAACAATTTTGTATTGCTGACTGATCGCTTTGTAGATAAAACACTCCCGGTCTTTCTCCGTCTTAAAAAACAGGATGTGGTCAATGGGTCTGGGTATAGCGGTTTGATCTCCGGACTTTTCCAATCGCATTACGATTGCCTGATTGTACATAAATAACCGGGTCTCCTCATTGGGATAAAGGAAATGGAGATAAGCATCCCAGGTTCTGTCTTCCTTGATCAGGAAAGCGGCCGTATAACCCGGAAAAAAATCAGTCAGCAGCCGGGTTACAGCACTTTTCAGTCCGGCAGTATCACGGACATAAAAATAATCCTTACGTTCACATTGGTAGGAGAAAGTGCCGGTCAGCAAACTGCCGGGATGGCGGCCAACTAATGCTACTATAGAGTCTGAAATTCTGTTCAATGTGATAAAAGCAGTGGGGGCCGGTAATCCGTCAGCCGAACAGTTTTTAAATTTCACCCCAGCCGCAAACAAAAAAGGACGGGTACTGTCCGGGGCTTTTTGCTTCAACGACATATTTACCAGGGTACTGCCCGGTCCTTTTTCATACCGCGCCAGGTAAGTATCCCAATCACCGGACTGTGCAGATCCGTCAGTAATCAGGAATAAGCATAAAACTGCTGCTATTATTTTTTTCATGCCCGGCGAAGTTAACCCGATTGTGCCGGGACACGGGGAAGGGTTGATATTTTATGATTTAATTAGAAATCGGTTGTCAGATGCCAGGTGTCAGGTGTCAGGGAACAGCCCGAAAAAAAGTTGTCAGATGCCAGTTGCCAGATGTCAGGAAACAGCCCTTATTTAGAAGGTGTTCGTTGTTAGCTGTTAGGTGTTAGGAAACAGCCCCTCCTATAAGTTATATGTTCAAGGCACGTCAGTCGTACTTCGTACCTCGTACTTCTTACTTTGTATTCATCCATTCCACCAGCGCCTTCTTGATCGCTTCCCCGATCAGTTTTTGTTTTGCGGGATCGGTGAGGATTGCCCGGCTGGCCGCATTATCGCCTATTTCGAGCAATACCCGGTAGGGGGCGGTATTGACCTGTTCATCCAGGCTGTAAAAACTGAGTTTGCCGGTGGCGGCACAGCGATAGTCATTCCGGCCGGTTGTGCTGTCCAGCAACACCCCCCGGTTTTCCATACCCGAAACCTCACAAATGGCTTTTACCAGGTGAGCTGCCAGTTCCCGATTGTCTGCCTCATACTTATCTCCGTAATGGATATAGCCCCATACGGCATTCCGCCGGGTGCCCCCGTTATTGTGTACAGAAATGAAAACCCGGGGCTTCAACTTATTTGATTCCTGTAATTCATAAGCATAACCGGATATTTTCCCCTCAATAAGAGCCGAAGTATGCTGGATTTTGGTATTGCTGCCAGAGTCGGCATGGTGGTATTCCGTTTTTCCCAGGCTCCAGACTTTATATTCTTTCCGTCCGGATTGGGTAGCCATCGCTGCTTCCACTATAGCATTACAGGTTGCTGCTTCACTGAAATCCTTGCCGGTGTCGGTCTGGTGGGAGGGTTGCCAGACTACAACCACTTTAGGACCAGTTAGCCTTTTAGCCGGGTTGCAACCAAAGGGTAGTAAAAGGATCAGCCAAAGCAGGGGGTTCCAGTATTTCATATCGGTTCTTTAGCTAAAAGTAGGACAATTGCCCGCTTTTCTGTCCTGATAAAGTGCTGGTTTATATTGACCTTTTTTGGGCTGGGTCTGATTCCTGTCCATGGGGCCAATCCTTAAAAAATCTTCCCACATTTTCATATCCTTATTGTGAATAACTGCCCCCACAGCGTCCCATATTTTATCTCCCTTTGGCTTAAATTCGCCGCCTGACTTAACCCGAAATTAAAAAGTAAACCGTGAGATTAAAGAGTTTAGAAATCAAGGGCTTTAAGAGCTTTGCCGACAAGACGGTGGTGAATTTTGACGACAATATCACCGGTATCGTCGGACCGAACGGATGTGGTAAATCGAATATCGTGGACAGTATCCGTTGGGTAATCGGTGAACAAAAAATCAGTCAGCTCCGGAGTGAAAATCTGGACAGCCTGGTGTTCAACGGATCAAAGACCCGTAGTGCCAGCGGACTGGCCGAGGTAAGCCTTACATTTGAAAATACCCGCAACCTGTTACCGACTGAATTCAGCACGGTTACGGTTACCCGTAAATTTTATAAAAGCGGGGAGAGCGAATACCGCCTGAATGATGTACAGTGCCGTCTGAAAGATATCCAGAACCTGTTTATGGATACTGGTATCAGCACGGACAGTTATGCCATCATCGCCCTCGACATGGTAGATGACCTGATCAAGGACAAGGATAACAGCCGGCGCAAAATGCTGGAACAAGCGGCTGGCATCTCCATCTACAAAACCCGGAAAAAAGAAGCCCGGCAGAAACTGGAAGCAACCGAATCTGACCTGGCGCGTATTGAAGACCTTCTTTTTGAAATCAACAATCAGCTCAAAGCGCTGGAAAGCCAGGCGAAGAAAGCCGAGAAATACCATGAGATCAAAAAGGATTACCGCGAGATCAGTATTGAGCTGGCCAAGGCATCGCTGGAAGGATTCAATCTTTCGTATAAAGAACTGAATGAACAAAGTGAAGTGGAGACGGACAAGAAACACCGTCTCGAAGCGGAAATTGGTACCCGCGAAGCGGAACTGGAACAGGAGAAGCTGGCATTTGTAGAGCGTGAAAGACAACTACAGTCGATGCAGCACCAGTTCAACGAAATGTTGCAGACTGTCCGCAGTAAAGAAAATGATAAGAACCTTTCTGCCCAACGCCTGGAACACCTGCATGAAAAAGAAGGAAGTCTCGGTGAATTCCTGCAGAAAGCAGAAGGACAACTGAAAGGGATAGAGGAAAGTATTGGCTTTACCGCCCTGCAGGTAACGGATGAGGAAAAAAGTCTGGAAATGCTGAGCGAGCAGCTGACCCAGCTGAATAATGAAGTAAGCGCCAAACGGGAAATCCTGGATGAAAGACGCCGGATGCTGGATAGTCTCCGTAGTGAATACCAGCAGATCCAGCGCAGCCAGTTTGATGCCGAAAAGAAAGTGGCCGTGGCGGATACTTCTGTACAAAACCTGCAACGGGTCATCCACCAGATCGAAGAAGAAAGAGTACAACGGGAAGATCAGCGACTGCACCTGGATGATGAACGCCAGCTGAAAGAAAAGGAACTGGGTATCAAAAAAGTGGACCTGGAACAATTACAACAGCACCAGGAAAATACCAAAGAACAGATTTTACAAACACAGGCTGTATTGGATAGCCTGCGTAATAACCTGGCCGATGAAACCCGGAAACTGGATTCCAAAAAGAATGAACATGACCTGTTGAAGAGCATGATCGACTCCATGGAAGGCTATCCGGATTCCGTGAAATTCCTGCATAATAACAGTAACTGGAATCACAGCGCCCCGATTCTTTCCGATGTGTTGTATGTAAATGAAGAATTCCGCACCGCACTGGAAAATGTACTTGAACCTTACCTGAGTTACTATGTGGTGAATAACCTCCAGGAAGGACTTCAGGCGGTACACCTGCTGGACGAGAATAAAAAAGGCAAGGCCAATTTTTTCCTGCTGGATAAAGTTAATGATGGTGCCAGCGGGATTGCTGCTCACCAACTGGAAGGCGCGATTCCTGCATTGAGTGTGGTGGAAGTGGAAGAGAAATACCGGAAGCTGGCCGAACACCTCCTGGGTAATGTATTTATCGCCGACAGTGAAGATGCTTTACAGAACAGCAATGGGTTTGTCGTTATAGAGAAACATGGTAAATATGTAAAAGGGAAATACTCCCTGACCGGCGGCAGCGTAGGTCTGATTGAAGGCAAAAAGATCGGTCGTGCCAAGAACCTGGAGAAACTGCAGGAAGAAATAATGGCCCAGGATACTGTGGTGGAAAGTCTCCGTGCCACCATCCAGGCCCGTCACAATGAAGTGATCGCATTCAATGAAGATCTCCGTGAATCAGCCATCCGGGAAACAGAGCGGGAAATTCAACAATTAACCAATGCCGTTTTTGCCCTGCATAATAAACTGGAAAATCTGCACAGCAACCAGGTCAGCAGCGAACATCGCCTGGAAGAACTGAACAGCCAGATGCAACAGACCCATACTTCGGTGGCGGGTGTACGGAATGAGCTGGCTGAGTTTAATGAAATGCTGCTCGCCAATTCAGCTAAACTGGCCGAAGCGGATGAAGCGTTTAAAGTAACCGAATCGGATTACAATGAAGCTTCCCGCCAGTACAATGAATTTAACCTGAATGTTACCAAACAACAAAGCAAGATCAGCGGACTGAAACAGGAACTGGAATTCAAAAATAACCAGCTCCATGATCTCCGTCAGCAAATTGAAAGCAATACCAGTCACCTGGCCGATACCCGGCTGAATATTGATCAATCTGCCGGTTTGCTCAAAGAAATTGAAGATGCCTTACTGGAACTCCTGCGTCGCAAAGAAGAAGAGGAGCGGAGTCTGAATGAAGCGGACCAGGCCTATTATAATCTCCGGAACCAGTTGAGTGAAAAGGAAAGTGAGATCCGGCACCAGGTGAAGGAAAAAGAGCAGGTGGAATACCTGTTGGCCGCTATCAAGGATAAACTGAATGAACTGAAACTGCAACTGGCTGGAATGAAGGAACGACTCAATGTGGAGTTCCGCATTAACCTGGAAGATATACTGGGTGAATCCCGGAATGGGGAAGTGCCTGTGGAAGAACTGCAGGAAAAAGCCGACCGGATGAAAAAACGGCTGGAAAACCTGGGTGAAGTAAACCCCACGGCTATTGAGGCATTCACGGAAATGAAGAAACGGTATGACTTTATTGTAGAGCAGAAGACGGACCTGGTCAATGCCAAGGACAGTCTGCTGAAAACAATCGAAGAAGTGGAAGCAACGGCCAACCAGAAATTCCTGGAGACCTTCCATAAAGTAAGAGAGAATTTCCAGAAAGTATTCAAAACTCTGTTTACCGAGGATGACCAGGCAGACCTGGTACTTGAAAATCCAGAAAACCTGGCGGATAGTGGTATCGATGTGGTAGCTAAACCGAAAGGCAAGCGCCCCTCTTCACTGACCCAGTTGAGCGGGGGAGAACGGACCCTGACGGCTACCGCCCTGCTGTTTGCCATTTACCTGATCAAACCGGCCCCTTTCTGTATCCTGGATGAGGTGGACGCTCCGCTGGATGATGCCAACGTAAGCAAATTCACCAATATGATCCGGCAGTTCAGTGATAATTCCCAGTTCATTATTGTCACCCACAATAAAATGACCATGAGTACCGTGGATGTTATTTACGGGGTTACCATGCAGGAACCGGGGGTAAGTAAACTGGTACCGGTGGATTTCAGGAATCTGAAGACCGCGCAGAACTAGTTAGTAGCTGGTAGCCTGCCTGCCGGCAAAGGCAGGTCGGTAGTTAGTAGTCTGATGATGACGTAAAAGGATGAATCAAAGTAATGTGGTGATTAATTGCGATCCATTAGCATGATTGAATGAAGAATCAATATTGAATTTAAAAGAGCCCGTTAAAACGGGCTTTTTTTTGACTCGAACATGATTATGAATTTTTTACTGGTACTATCATTGAAAGCACCAGGCAATCTTCCTGATGTTCAGTAAGCAGCCGGCTTAATTGTCTGCGGTAAAAGTTTTTTGCTGTTCCCGTTGTTTGGCCCGGCGGTTGAAATCAGATTTTACTTTATGAACAAAGGCACTCATGCAGAAATAAATACCAGCTACCAACAGGAATGCAGCCGCTGCAGCCCAGAAATACCAGAATTTGGTAACTTTTAATTCAATGAGTGCGTAAAAGAGGGTGAAGACAAAAGCAATAAGACTGGCAAAACCGATCAGAATATGCGAAAAGTACTTTTCGGCGTGGGAATTAGAATGTGGACCTGACATACATCGTAATTTTAAGGAATTCAATGGTCTGCAAACTTAATAAAAATAATCTTCTGTTAATCTGTTCCGGACAGTACCGTTTTCTGAACGGAGTACTTATTTTTAGTATTTAAAAGGTTTACCTGTATGAAGAAGATCCTGCTATTCCTGCTTGTTTTGTTTTGCTTGACCGAAATCAATGCCCAGGAAAAACCGGAAGGTTTGTTTATCGGTTCAAAAGCACCCGATTTTAAAGCCAAGGACCAGGACGGTAATGATGTAAGATTAAAGGACCTGCTTAAAAAAGGGAAAGTGGTGCTGGTTTTTTACAGGGGTTACTGGTGTCCGTATTGTAACCGGGAATTATCACGTCTTCAGGACTCACTCTCACAAATACTTGAAAAAGGAGCAACCGTGGTGGCAGTTTCACCTGAAAAGCCGGAGCATATCAAACAGACGGTGGAGAAGACCAAGGCTGCCTATCCGGTGATATATGATGAGGGTATGAAAATTATGAAGGGGTATGATGTGGAGTATGAACTGGAGGAAACCACACTGGCCCGTTACCGGAGCAGTGGACTGGATATCGAAAAAAATAATGGAACCAACGGGAAATTTCTTCCGGTCCCGGCTGTATATATCATAGATAAAGAATCGAATGTAACCTATCGGTTTTTTGATGCGGATTATAAAAAAAGACCCAGCATCGCGGAGATTATCCGGAATTTATAAGTGCTTTTTTTCTGCTACGAGGCATACGGAACGGATCAGTCCCGCAGGGGATTCTGCAGGTTCATGCACGTGGGAAGATCGTATGAAAGCGAGGTTATTCAGGTGGCAGAGTAATTTCCATTCTTCTTCGGTATAAGTCCTGAAACCATATTGGCTGAACGGCATTGCGGCCAGGCTTTCCGGGGTCCGGATAGTGGTATACAACCGGCCACCTGGTTTCAACACCCGGTGAATTTCGACCAGGTGATCCTGCGGCTCCTTCCAGAAATAAGCCACATTAATACAAAAAATGATATCGAAACTGGCATTCTGAAATGGCATTTTATCGCTTTGCCCTTTCACCAATAATAATTTGCCCTGCTCCAGGTAATCCTGGTTGATAACTTTTGCTTCCCGGATCATGTCCTCTGAAAAATCGATTCCGGTTATCCGCAGTTCTTCCGCCCGGTTGAATTGTTTATAGAAAAATTTCCCATTCCCAAATCCGATTTCGAGGATGGACTGGTTATTACCGACCAGCATTTCATCAAGTGTAAAATCATACAGGAATTCATTCGCCGTATTCATTCGGCGGGCCACCTCTAATCCGGCTGGTCCTTCCGGTTTGCGAAGCTGACGGGCAAGCCGTTTCCAGCGGAGCTGTTCTAGGAATTTTTTAAACACAGGTTAAGGTTTGCAATGAAATTAGTCCAACGCAATCTTACCGATTTTTCCGTTATTTCCGGCAAAAAAGATCAACGTGCCATTTTTGGCTTTACGGCAAACATGAAATCCTTCCTGGCTGATCCAGGTCCAGTTTCGTCCGCCGTCTGTAGTAATGTCAATTCCATTTAACCCGCAGCTGACTGCTTTTTGCATCGAAAAATACTCCACACAACTGCGGTAACCATGGGGTGGAGTAACCGGTGCGGTCCAGGTTTTGCCCCGGTCATTGCTGTAAAAACAGTTTTTATCCATTGAAGCAGGTTGGGTAAAGTCGCCACCAACTACAATCAGTTTGCGCCCACCCTGCATTTTACGGTTATTCCATACGGCTACAGAATTGGCCCCGGTGGATTCAGTACCCTGCAGCAGGGGAAGTGCTACCGGTGGATTACGAGTAAATAAACGGGAGCGAAGTCCGCCGCTGACAAAAACCGCTTCATCGCGGTCCAGTACTTTTATGTTGGTGCCACTGGAAGCAAAACAAGCTTCGCCACTGTCAGCCTGTGGACGTTTATCCACCGGGATTTCCTGCCAGCTGATGCCACCGTCAAAGGTCCGGGCTACAAAAAATTTTCCATCTATAGGGTCGCCGATTACAATGCCGGCCTTATCATTCCAGAATTCCATGGCATCCAAAAACATGCCCTTTGTTTTATTTTCATAAACAATTTTCCAGGTATCACCCCCATTGGTGGTCTTCAAAAGATAGGCCGGCGCATCCACACTCATGATGATCGCCGTATTGGCGTCAAACGCTTCAATATCCCGGAAATCATTTTTTTCAAACCCGGTGACCACGGACCATTTCCAGGTTTGTCCGCCATCGATAGAGCGGCCAATGGTTCCTTTACTGCCACTGACCCAGATGACCTGATCATTCACCACGCTCAGTCCGCGTATACTGGTAGCCGTTCCACTGGTCAGCATTTCCAGTTTTGGTTGCTGGGCAAACAGAAAAAGCGGGGTCAATAAACCCAGTATAAAAAACAGACGGATTCCTTTCATGTAAGTTTATTTTAGCTGGGCGGTCAGTTCTTCCTGGCTCACCAGTCCTTGTTTACGCCAGGTTTCTTTCCCATTTTTAAATACGATAAATACGGGTATTGCTTCGATTTGCTGCACATTCATCAGATCCGTATGAATCCCGGCATCTATTTTGATAAATTCAAATTTCAGGCTGGCATCCTGCCTGAGTGCAGCCAGTACGGGTTCCATCTTCACACAGGGCGGGCACCATTCGGCCCCGAAATCCACTAACACCGTTTTATCAGCCGGAATAGATAAGGCAAATTCCTCCGGAGTCATCTGTTTCACATTCGTGTTTCCTTCCACGGGCTTCCCGGCATTTTTCCAGGCATTGATCCCGCCGGAAAGTTCCACCACTTTAGTAAACCCGTTTTCCCGCATCCAGGCAGCGGCTGCAGCACTACGGCCACCGGCGAGACAGTAGATATAAACGGGCCGGTCTTTATCCACATATTTTATCCGCTCAAAAAATTGCTGTTTATTTGTCCAGTCAGCCTGAAGGGCGTTTTTCAAATGCCCGTTTTTAAACTCAGTGGCTTTTCTAACATCCAACACTTGTGCGGATTCTGATTGCAATCCTTTTTCAAAGGCTTCGGGTCCGAAATGGATGTCGTTTCCTCCAGACTGTGATTGACAGGAAACAACAGCTAATAATAATAAACTGAATAATACGTTTCTCATCCGGGATTTTTTTTTCAAATGTAGCATAATATTTGCCCTGCGGGAGAGGATTCAGTGCTGACAGGGATCCATTGATAAAATTGTCTTATTTTTAGCGTTTAAAGCTGACTCGGAATATGAAAAGAAGAATTGTTGTTTTTGTGATGATGGTTTTTGTGGCTGCGGCCTGTAGTAAAGAGCTGAGTTATGAAGGACCAGACAGTCCGGCTGAAGGATCCATGCAAAGTGCGCTCACCGGTGATTGCCTGCCCAAAACAGTCAGCGGTACCTACCAGGTGGCGGTACCCCTGGTTGCGGATTCTAATACCATCAGTGTGGCAGTAAATGTAACGACAACGGGTACCTATCTGGTCACCACAGATACGGTTAACGGGTTTTTCTTCAATTCCTCAGGAAGGTTTACTTCCCCGGGAACCAATACCGTCAAACTAAGAAGTACTGGTACCCCCTTTGCCGCCGGCGTCAATAATTTCCGGATCAGTTTTGACAGTACTTTTTGTGATGTGCAGGTGACTGTTCAGTAATTCATAGGCAACGTGACTAAAATCCTTTCTTTTTTCCGGATTCCAGCGGATCCAGTTTGAACTGATCCAAAGCACTTTTCTGGCTGATGAGTTTTTCAACTTCCTCTATTTTCCGGGGAGAAAACCTGGATAGAAGTTCATATCCTGTTTCAGTAATCAGCAGGTCATCTTCGATACGTACGGCAATGCCCCACCATTTTTTATCGCAATCACTATTGGATTGAATATATATGCCCGGTTCTATGGTGATCACCATATCCTTGAGCAGGGTTTCCATCGCACCTCTGTCATGTACATCCAGACCGATATGATGACCCAACCCATGCGGATAAAATTTCCAGACATCTTTCTTGTCTTTAAGAATACCCAGCTTAACCAGTCCCTCAGCTATAGTTTCCCTGGCTGCATTACTGGCATCGGCAAATTTTGAACCATTCTTCAGTGTTTTGAAGGCGGCTTCCTGGGCATCATATACCAGCTGGTATATAGCTCTTTCCTCTGCGGAATATTTACCATCAGCCGGCACCGTGCGGGTTACATCGGCGGTGTATCCATGGTATTCTGCACCCACATCCATCAGCAGGAGTGACCCCCCGATTTTTGTTTTAGTGTTTTCCATGTAATGCAGGACACAACCGTTTTCGCCCGAGCCGACTATGGAACCATATCCCACGCCTTCAGCCCCCTGCTTTTTATGAACATATTCCTGGAGGCCCTGAATTTCCAGTTCAGACATGCCGGGGTGTATGGTCTTCATCACTTCATTATGCGCCTGGCAGGAAATCTCTACTGCTTTACGTAAGAGGCTGAGTTCTTCGGGAGTCTTGATCCGGCGGAGTTTTCCGGTCAGTTCAAAGTATTGACGGGTATCCGATTTATTTTGCATGGCTTTATCTGTCAGATTCAGCTTCTGTCTGAATTGGTCTACCAGGTCATAGAGATCTGCCCGATCATTGGTGTTAACCAAATCTGCCGGAAGCCGGTCATGCAGTATTTTCTTAAAACGGCTGAAATCGATCGGGAAGTTTTTGAAATCAAGGCCATTATATACATCCTGAATTCCCAGTTTTTCCCGGGCACCATCCGTCCCCAGCCGTTTTCCGGTCCATTGTTCGGCCTGTGGATTTTTCTTTTGTACAAAAAGTAATTCTTTATAGGACTTACCAGTGGAATCGGTCTGGGTTTCCTTGAATAGGATCAGCATGGAATGGGGTTCTTTATACCCGCTGAAATAATACATATCCGGGTTGGCATGATAGAGGTATTCCACATCATTGGAAAAAGTACGGGTGGGGTAGGCGAATATGACCGCTACTGAACTGTCGGGCATGGCCGCCCGTAAAGCATCCCGCCGCCCGGCATAGAATTCCTTGCCCAGGTAATCATTGGGCAGAAAATCCTCCTGTGCGTTAATAAGACCCGACAGAAGCAGAAACAAGCTTAAAAAAAATGAACGGGAAAAAGTGGTGCGTTGCATAGTCGTTGATTGATCAGCTAAAATAGCTTTTTTCAATCAGGCACCGGGCGAATTTACACGAACGGATTATTCCTCATCATCTTCCCCGAAAAAGGCGTCCTGACTGCTTCGGTAATAAACTTCCCAGGACTTTACAGCGGCATCACTCAGGCATTCTATAATATCAAAAAGGGGATCTTTTTTCATTCTCCAACAGGTTTCCATCGGCTCATCATAGCGCTGTACAAACAGGCAATGGTCCGTGGTTACGGCCACACGAATCAGGATTACGGGGGAATCTTCTTTCTCCTTCACCAGGTAATAGCACCCGGTTTCCAGCAAATCATACGTATACATAATTCCTCATTTTAAATCAGGGACAACAGCACCTTGGCTTTACAAAAGCCCGACTTCACATGTTCAAATCCTTAATATTAAGGGAAGAATCTAAAGGGTCAGGTGAAAAGCAAAATTACAAAAACCCGGAGTTTTGGGTGGTTAAATTTATTTGAAAAAGAAAAAGATAATATTTATTAATGAGTTAATAAATTGATAATCAAATTAGTATAAAATTTTGCTAATATTTATATTAAAAAAGGTAATCGATAAGAGCCGTTCTTTAAAAACTAAGATTTTCCCCTATCATAAAACGCTGCTCCATATAGCAACCGACTACTAACTACTATCTACCTACTACTAACTATCTTAAATCCCTGGGCACCCGGTTTTACATTTGCCGCGGACATCTTTACTGTTTGTGCTAACCTTTGTTTACGTGTTTCGGGTCGTTTGGCACTGAAGATCCAGGACAGAAACTGCTTACGGACACTCTGACTGAACGCCATGAAATGCTCACCCGCTTGCTTATTTCGGGCAAATAATTTAGCCAGATCGGGTGGCACCTGGTTAAGTGCGGCAGCCTCATCTGATGCCGTCAGCGATTCCCAGCTGCCATTCTTTTTGGCCAGTTCTATGGAGGCCAGTCCGGCTGCTGTCATCAGTCCCTGACTGATCAATTGATCCACCCGCTTTTTATTCAGCGCACTCCAGACACTTCTGGGTTTCCGGGGGGTAAACTTCAACATGGAGCGGTCATCGTCGAGTTTACCCGGCAAACTGTCAATCCACCCAAAACACAAGGCTTCTTCCACGGCTTCATCATAGGAAAGGCCGCGAAGACCGGTGTGTTTCTTGTAATACACAAGCCAGATGCCGGTTGATGACAGGTGTTCATTTTCCAGCCATTTTCTCCATGCTTTCCGGTTCTTTGGGTGTATGGATTTATAGGTAGTTCCAGCCATCCGTAAATTTAATAAGAACCCTGTTTTTACAATGAAAAGAAATGGCTGTTTTGTCCGATTTGCACATTTGATTTATCCCGGAAATCCAGGTATTTCTTATCCCCATCTGTGAATAACTCTAAATCTCATCCGGCAGGCCGGTTTTGGTATATTTGCCCGAATGACCGGGCCGGAATGGCCGGTCGGCAGTGAGCAAATCGAAAGGCATTTCATTACTATTCAGAACGTACCGTGATCATGGCAAAGGACAAAGACACAACGAACCTGTTTGACTATACGGAAGACAGTATCAAATCACTTGACTGGAAGGAACATATCCGGCTACGTCCCGGTATGTACATTGGTAAACTGGGCGACGGAGCTTCACCGGATGACGGAATCTATGTACTTGTGAAGGAAGTCATGGATAACTGTATTGATGAATACACCATGGGATATGGGAAGGCCGTTGAGCTTGTCATTGAAGGGAAAACCGTTACCGTCCGTGACTATGGCCGGGGTATCCCGCTCGGAAAAGTGGTGGATGTGGTAAGCAAGATCAATACGGGAGCTAAATACGACAGTAAAGCTTTCCAGAAATCGGTCGGATTGAATGGGGTAGGTACCAAGGCGGTGAACGCCCTCAGTCATTATTTTAAAGTCACTGCTATCAGGGATGGAAAGGAAAAGACTGCAGAGTTTGAAAGAGGGGTGCTGATCAAAGAACATAAAGAAGCAAAGACCGCTGAACCGAATGGAACCGTCGTCACTTTTATTCCGGACGAAACCGTTTTTAAAAATTATAAATTCCTTCCCGAATTTCTCGAAAACCAGATATGGAACTATTGTTTCCTGAATGCCGGGCTGAAAATTCATTTCAATGGCAAGACCTTCCTCAGCAAAAACGGGTTACTGGATCTGCTGCAACGGAAGACCAACGAAGATGAAATCCGCTACCCGATTATCCATATCACCGGCGAGGATATTGAAGTGGCCATAACGCACAACAATGACTATGGCGAAGATATTTACAGCTTTGTAAACGGTCAGCATACCACCCAGGGGGGTACGCACCAGCAAGCTTTCCGGGAAGCGTATGTTAAAACCATCCGTGATTATTTTAAGAAGGATTACGATGCCTCCGATATCCGTACAGGTATCGTGGCGGCCGTCTCTGTACGGGTGGTGGAACCGGTATTCGAATCACAAACAAAGACCAAACTGGGTTCCGTGAATGTGGATATTGAAGGCCCGAGTATGAAACAGTTTGTAGGTGATTTTTTGTCCCGCGAACTGGATAATTTCCTTCATAAAAACCCAACCATTGCCGAGTCGCTGAAGAAAAGAATCGAACAAAGCGAGCGGGAACGCAAAGAGCTGGCTGGTATTAAAAAACTGGCCAATGAACGGGCGAAAAAGGCTAACCTGCATAACCGTAAACTCCGGGATTGCCGATACCACCTGGATGATGATGCACCCGCCAAGAACAAAGAAGAGTATGTAGCCAAGCAAAAAGAAACCACCATTTTCATCACGGAAGGGGATAGTGCCAGCGGATCCATCACCAAGGCCCGGAATGTGGAAACCCAGGCAGTATTCAGTCTGCGGGGTAAACCACTCAACTGTTTTGGCCTCACCAAAAAAGTAGTATACGAAAATGAAGAGTTCAACCTGTTGCAACATGCGCTTAATATCGAAGAAGGACTGGAAGGACTCCGTTTCAATAATGTGGTGATCGCCACCGATGCCGATGTGGATGGAATGCATATCCGTCTGTTGTTAATGACCTTTTTCCTTCAGTTTTTTCCCGACCTGGTAAAACACGAAAAAGTGTATGTGTTGGAGACCCCGCTATTCAGGGTCAGGAATAAACAGGAGACCATCTATTGTTACGACGAAAGTGAAAAGCAGGCAGCTATGAAAAAACTGGGGACCAAACCGGAAGTCACCCGCTTTAAAGGACTTGGGGAAATCAGCCCGGATGAGTTTGCCCAGTTTATCGCCCAGGATATGCGCAAACAGCTCATGCGCGTGGAAGAAGGCGATCATATTCAGCACCTGCTGGAATATTATATGGGGAAAAACACCCCGGACCGCCAGGAATTTATTATCAGTAATCTCCGCATCGAAACGGATAAAGTGGAAGAACCTGCCTGATTATGTTTGAATTTCATGCTGATAGGAAAAGATATTTTGACATTCAGGTTATGAATGCGGAAAAGTATGTCATTCCTTTTATTGAAGAAAAATTTCCCCTGCAACCCGGTATGCGGGTATTGGAAATCGGTTGCGGCGAAGGCGGGGTGCTAAAGGCTTTCATCAACCGCGGATGTGAAGGAGTGGGCGTGGAACTGGATGCCCCGCGCATTGATCATGCCAGGGAATATTTACCGGATGATATAGCCGCCGGCCGTCTCCGTTTTGTGGTAAAAGATATCTACCTGGTAGATATAGAAAAGGATTTTAGCGGGCTCTTTGATATCATCCTGCTCAAAGATGTGATCGAACATATTCATGACCAACCGAAACTGATCGGCTGGATGAAAAAGTTTCTGAAACCGGGCGGCATCATCTTCTTTGGTTTTCCACCATGGTATATGCCCTTCGGCGGCCATCAGCAGATTTGTAAATCAAAAATCTCCCGCTTACCTTATATCCATTTGTTGCCGGGCTCTCTCTACAAAGCCATCCTGAAAAACCGGAAAGAAAATGTGGAGGAGATGATGGAAATCCGGGAGACCGGCATCAGCATTGAACGGTTTGAACGCATCTGCCGGGAACAAGGATATGGATTTCTCGATAAGCGTCATTACCTGCTTAATCCGATCTATGAATGGAAGTTCGGGTGGAAACCTAAGAAACAGCTTGGCCTGATAAAGGCTATTCCGTTTTTCCGGAATTTCCTGACCACCTGTGTGTATTACTGTATTCAATCAACCCCTGATTCCTAATCCCCAATCCCCCAATATGACCCATATCGTTTTTAATGAAAGTGAAGTAGCCCTGATGCAGGAAGTAATGACTTTGGATGAAACCATGTCCGGTGAAGTCCTGCTGATCCGGGATGATTTTGCCGTAGGTCCTTTAACTCAACTCGATACTGAAGAGGGCTGGCTTGCCCGGCTGTCCTGGTGGAACCAGATATCCCAAGGTTCTCCCTATGGGGAGAAAACCGGAAGTTTTGACGACCGGCAAACGGTTGCTGCAATCAAAGAAAAACTGACGGCGAATCCGGAAGAAGAATTGTGGATATGGATGGGGCAAAACCAGCATGATGTGACCGGTTATTACTGGCTGATGCCGCAATTGAAAGAATTCCAGGGACGGATTATGATCCTTTATATGAATAACCTGCCCTTCATCAATGAGAAAGGACATATATTCTATCCTTCCTGGCTGAGTGAAATCCAGCCCCGTGAATTTACCAAAGCAAAAAAGTTATGCCGTCCCATCACACTCAGTGAATTTGAAATTGACCCGGATGAATGGAGAAAATTAACCGAAGAGAATGCGGTGGTGCGGATGCTCGAAGGGGGCAAAAAAATAGCCGGGAAAGAAGACAGTTTTTATGACGCGGAAATCATTAAAAATATAACCGGAGAATGGCAGAAAGCCACGCGGGTATTAAGCAATACCCTCAACCGGATGAAAATTAAAACCGGAGATATTTTCCTGATGTGGCGGATGAAGCAACTGATTACGGATGGTAAAATCGAGATCACGGGCGATCCGTCAAAATCATGGAAGGATTTTGATGTGAAGCTGGCAGGTGCGAGGCAGGTGGTGGAAGCCGGGGAGGATAGTGTGCCGGTGTCTTAAACAGGCCGCCCCGCTGGGGTTTGGATGGGCTGTGCATATGATATTTCGCCCCGCTGGGGCTCTGTGGGTTTAGCAGTAATTCTGGTTGCTTTAACTGTTTTTAGAGTTTTGGGAGAACAGAATTTCGCGGGAAAAATAACATGAAACGGTGTTTGAAATAACATACGACGTTGAATTAAACCTATGACATTTGTCTGGTTCTTTTCAATGGGTATTTTATGAAGCACTGTTTAAAACAGTTCTTTGATCAGGTGTTTTTTAATTGTGAACACTACGTTTATATACATATACCCGGCGAAAAATGGCTGTTTGCCCCGTAGGGGTGGCATATGATTAGCCAGCATTGGTAAATGGCCAGGGAGCCCTGTAGGGGCGATATATTATGTAATATTCACAGTTAAATTATAATTCATGGCTAATACGTATGCACAGATTTATCTCCAGATTGTATTTGCGGTGCAAGGAAGGGAGGCAAGAATTCATGAATCTTTCCGGGATGAATTACAAATGTATATGTCGGGTATTATCAGCAAAAATGGCCAGAAGCTTTATGCCATTTATTGCATGCCTGACCATACACATATTTTAATTAGCTATAAACCCGGATTGATGTTGATTGCTGATCTTGTACGGGACATCAAATCCTGTTCAACGGCTTTTTTGAAATCAAAAGGGTTTGTCAGGACTGGATTCAGCTGGCAATCAGGCTATGGCGTTTTTTCCTATCACAAAGAATTACTCCCCATTGTCACCGCCTATATCCTGAACCAACCGGCCCATCATGAAAAAAAGAAATTCCAACAAGAATACCTGGAATTTTTAAACGAATTTGAAATAGAGTATAACGAGCGATATTTATTTGAATTTTACGAGTAGCATTATGAGCGCAGCAAAGAATAAAATAACAGACGTACAGAACAACGACAGCGGCTTACATGGGCAATACAAATCCTGGTTCCTCGAGTATGCCTCCTATGTAATCCTGGAAAGGGCCGTGCCCGCCGTGGAAGATGGGTTGAAACCGGTACAACGCCGGATTCTTCATGCGATGAAGGAAATGGATGATGGTCGTTTTAATAAAGTAGCCAATATTATCGGACAAGCCATGCAGTATCACCCACACGGGGATGCCAGTATCGGGGATGCCCTGGTAAATATGGGCCAAAAGGATCTGCTGATTGATACCCAGGGAAACTGGGGAGATGTCCGTACCGGAGATGATGCAGCAGCCGCCCGTTACATTGAAGCCCGCCTGAGCAAATTTGCCCTGGACGTGGCCTTCAATGCCAAAACCACGGAATGGCAGCTCAGTTATGACGGACGGAAAAACGAACCGGTGACCCTGCCGATGAAATTCCCCCTGCTCCTGGCTCATGGAGCCGATGGAATTGCCGTGGGTTTATCGACCAAGATTCTCCCGCATAATTTTGGTGAACTGATTGACGCCGCGGTCAAATACCTGCGCGGCCGCAAGTTTGACCTGTTTCCTGATTTCCTGACGGGCGGGATGATTGATGTGGCAGACTATAACCAGGGAAAAAGAGGAGGGAAGGTAAAAGTAAGGGCCCATATCGAGGAAGTAGATAAGAAAACACTGGCGATTAAAAGTGTGCCTTACGGGGTAACCACCACGCAGATGATGGAATCCATTGTAAAGGCCAATGACCAGGGAAAGATAAAGATCAAAAAAGTAACGGATAATACAGCAGCGGAAGTGGAGATCCAGGTGGACCTGGCTCCCGGTATTTCTCCGGATATTACCATTGATGCCTTGTATAAATTTACGGACTGTGAAGTATCCATTTCCCCGAATGCCTGTGTGATCGTGGAGCAGCGCCCGCAGTTCCTGGGCGTACAGGAGTTATTGAAACTATCAGTTGACAGAACCAAGGACCTGCTGGAACAGGAATTGAAGATCCGGCTAGCCGAGTTACAGGAAAAATGGCATTACACTTCGCTGGAGAAAATCTTCTTTGAGGAAAAGATCTACAAGGAACTGGAGAAAAAACATGAGACCTGGGATAAAGTACTGGAGTCGATTGATAAAGCTTTTACCCCCTTTAAGAAACTATTGAAAAGGGATATTTCCAGGGAAGACATTATCAAGCTGACAGAGAAACCGGTACGCCGGATTTATAAGCTCGATATTGATGAACTGAACGCCCAGATCAAAGGACTGGAAGCCGATATCAGGCAGGTGAAAAATGACCTGGCTAACCTGGTGGATTATGCGGTGGCCTATTATGAAAACCTGCTGAAGAAATATGGTAAGGGGCGGGAGCGAAAAACCGAGATCAAAGCTTTTGAAGTAATCGAAGCCAAACACGTGGCCATTGCCAATACCAAACTGTTCGTCAATCGGGCAGAAGGATTTATCGGAACCGGTTTGAAAAAAGATGAGCTCCTGTTTGAGTGTTCTGACCTGGATGATATCATTGTGTTTGCCAAACGGGGGATTATGAAAGTGGTTAAAGTGTCCGATAAGGCCTTTATCGGGAAGGAAATTCTCCATGCGGCGGTCTTTCAGAAGAATGATGAGCGCACCACCTATAATATGATCTACCTGGATGGAGCGACCGGGATGAGTTATGCCAAACGATTTAACGTGACCGGGGTAACCCGGGACAAAGAGTATGACCTTACCAAGGGCCATGAAAAATCAAAAATTCATTATTTCACCGCGAATCTGAACGGGGAGGCCGAAGTGGTGAAGATTGTGCTGGGCAATTGTACCGCGCGGATCAAGGATTTTGATTATTATTTTGAAGAGCTGGAGATAAAGGGACGCAATAGCCAGGGAAACCAGGTCACCAAGTATCCCATTAAATCCGTTAAGTTCAAGGAAAAAGGCCGGAGCACCATTGCCGGTAAAAAACTCTGGTATGATGATCAGTTTGGACGGTTGAACAGCGATGAGAAAGGATCCTACCTCGGTGTGTTTGAATCGGAGGACAAGATCCTGGTGATGTTCCGGGATGGTAATTATGAAATCACTGACCAGGAACTGACCCAGAAACTGGATTCAGAGAAAGTGATCTTTATCGAGAAATTCAAACCGGAGCGGATTGTGACGGCAGTATATGTGGATATGGAGAAGAAACAGTTTATGGTGAAACGGTTTAAAATTGAAACCACCACACTGAAGAATAAGTTCTCTTTTATCAAGGAAGGAGAAGGCAATTATGTGGAAGCCGTTACGACTATAGATGATCCCATCCTGGCGATGCAGCAGGGAAGGGGCGCACAGATCCGGAAAGGAAAACTGAAGATGAATAAAATCGCCGAAATTACCGGCTGGAGAACAGTAGGGACCAAACTGGCCGATTACAGCAAATCCACAGAAATGGAGTGGGTGAAACCGAAAGAGGAAGACAATCAGCCGGAATTATTTTAATGAGAAACGAGAAATGAGTAATCAGTAATGAGTAATGAGTAAATCGTGTTACTGGTAATGGTTAATAAAATTAAACCCTCCGGAAACGGAGGGTTTAATTTTATATTCACTCTTCGATATTTACTCATTACTGATTACTGATTATTCATTACTCATTTTCGTTTCTTCCGTATCCGTATTGTAGCATTTTTCTCCAGGCTGCTGGACACCCTCAGGTCATATATTTTTTTTCCGTCCCGGACACGCATCAGCGCGGTATTGGGTGCAATCAATCCAAGATTTTCCGCAAATAAGGTGATCTCGTTTTCGGCTTTTGAAGAATCCAGTACAATATCTATATGAATGGATTTATGGGTCAGTTTCTGGTTAAAGAGGATCAGTTCTTTATTATAAAATAAGGATACAATGTCCCCGTCTATTTCCCCATTATCATAGAGATCTATCCGGAGGGAATCGGAATCCACTTCAATTTCATTGGCCAGTTCTGACTCTCTTTCGGTAAACTGTCTTTCAATTACATAATTTACCACTTTCCGCTGAATAACTTTGACCGCTACTATGGTGTCTTTTTCGGCCGGTTTCCAGACCTGGTAATTTTCTTTGAATTCACTCAGGGCTTTCATGACAGAATCTTTCTTACTCGCGTCCCCGTCATGGGTAAGGCTGAATGAAATATCCGAACAGGTGTATTTATATTCTGGTTTTGCAGAAAATATACCGTTGATTACCGTTTTGGCCTTGGATACACGTAATATTCCGACCATATCCATGATACAATCCACTTCAAAATTTCCGGATGAACCATGATACACTACCGGTACATCATAAATGATCAGCTGGCGGGTACTGGCATTATAGCTGCCTTTGATCTGCAGACTACGGTAAGTATTTTTGAAATAATAATTTATAATCCCATTTACATAATTCTTTTCCGGTTGCAACACCATTTCAACCAGGTAATTATTGGCGGAGCTGTTACTCTTTACATTGGCAAATCCATACCAGTAACCAAAGACGGTCTGAGACGAGCCCTGGAGGGTAAAAAGGAGTAAAAAAATCAGAAATCCTTTCTTCATAGTTTGTAATATCGGCAAAAGGCATGCCTTAAAAAAAGGAAGTTTTACACAGGGTTATTTCAGGTATCTTTTCATTTCCTTCTCTACATCTTTCTGTTTGATGCTCTCCCGTTTATCATACAGTTTTTTACCACGGGCCAGCCCGATTTCCATTTTTACCAGGCTTTTGCTGTTGAAGAATATCCGGAGAGGGATCAGGGTATATCCCTTTTCCTTGAGCTTGGCTTCAATTTTCCGGATTTCTCTTTTTTCAAGTAAAAGTTTGCGGTCGCGCAGGGGATCATGATTATTGACGGTGCCATGAGTATATTCCGCAATATGCAGGGATTTGACCCAGATTTCTCCCTTGTGCACGAGGCAATAGCTGTCATTAAAACTGGCCCTGCCGCCCCGTAATGATTTTACTTCTGTACCCAGTAATACCATCCCCGCTTCATACTTGATGTCGATGAAGTAGTCATAATATGCCTGCCTGTTTCTGAGTTCTGCCATGGATAAAAATAAAATAAGAGGCTTCTGCCGGACGGCAAAGTTACCTCTTATCGCTTATTCGTTCTGTTAAGACTAATTTTTAAATAACACCAGTACGGAAGCCAGTTTGTTTTTTAACTCCTTACGGGGTACAATAAAGTCCAGGAAACCATGTTCCAGGATGAATTCACTCCGCTGGAAACCTTCCGGAAGGTCCTTTTTGATTGTTTCCTTGATTACCCTTGGACCTGCAAAACCGATCAGCGCTCCGGGCTCGGCAATATTCAGGTCACCCAGCATCCCGAAAGAGGCTGAAATACCTCCGAAAGTCGGGTCAGTGAGCAGTGAAATATAAGGAAGCTTTGCGTCGCTGAGCTGAGAAAGTTTACCACTGGTTTTTGCCAGTTGCATCAGCGAAAAAGCACTTTCCATCATCCGGGCACCACCACTCTTACTGATTACCATATAGGGCATCTGATTACCGATGCAATGATCAACTGCTCTTGAAAATTTTTCCCCCATCACACTGCCCAGTGAGCCGCCGATAAATTCAAAATCCATACAGGCCACCACTAAATCATTCCCGCCAACTTTACCAACCGCCACCCGCATGGAATCTTTCAGATCCGTTTTGCTCCAGATTTCTTCCAGTCGTTTCTTATACGGTTTGAGATCGGTAAATTCAAGAAAATCCTTGCTTCGGATATTCTCAAACAGCTCTGTAAACTCGCCATTATCAAACAGGATTTCAAAATATTCCTGGCTGTTGATCCGGTGATGATAACCACATTTCGGACAAACAAAGACATTTTCCTTTAATTCAGTAATCGTGCAGATAAAATTACATTCCGGGCATTTGACCCAAAGCCCTTCGGGGGTTTCTTTTTTCTCCGAAGTTTTGGTGTTAATTCCTTTCTTGATACGCTTAAACCAACTGGCCCGTGTCTCTTCAGCCTTGCCTTCCTCGCCAGACAGGTTCGCGTCAAAATCTTCAATTTGTTTAGCCATAACCGAATCTTGAACTACAAATATAGTGACTTTGTAATTAGTGCGTAAAATGCGGTAAATTAAGTATTTAGCCCCTTATTTTTCGCTTATTTTTTTAAAACAGACTCAAATAACCGGAATATCCGCTTATACTCATCGGTCCAGCTGCTGGGCTCCACAAATCCATGATCTTCCATCGGATAGGAAGCCAGTTCCCAGTTATCTTTTCCCAGCTCGATCAGCCGTTGTGCGAGTTTTACCGCATCCTGATAATGTACATTTACATCCACCATTCCATGACAGATCAGCAGGTTTCCTTTGAGTCCTTCGGCAAAGTAATAAGGGGAACTCTTCCGGTAAGCCAGGCTATCGGTAAAAGGTTCATTCAGGATATTGGAAGTGTAACCATGATTATAATTAGCCCAGTCGGTAACCGGCCGTAAAGCCGCTCCGGCAGCAAAAACGCCGGGTTCGTTGAACATACCCATCAAGGTAATAAAACCTCCGTATGAGCCTCCGTAAAGTCCTACATGTTGCGGATTGATCCCGTGATTTTTGACGAGGTAGTTCACGGCATCCACATGATCGGATAAATCTTTTCCACCCATGTGACGATAAATACCGGTTCTCCAGTCACGGCCGTATCCGGCACTTCCCCGGTAATCAATATCCAGAACTACATATCCCTGGTCGGCAAGCAGGTTATTAAACATATACTCCCTGAAATAACTGCTCCACCATTTATGTGCATTTTGCAGATAACCGGCCCCATGCACAAAGAGTACAGCCGGTTTATTGGGATGAGGATTGGCGGGTTTATATAAACGGGCATACACCGTGGCTCCATCCCGGGCAGTAAAAGATACTACTTCAGGATCCTTCCAGTTATAGGAATTATATTCCTCGCTCTTTCCTAAAAAAGTAATCTGCTCTTCTTTGCCATTGGTTTTATTTTCCTTCAGGAACAATTCCCAGGGTTTTGTGGAATAGGAGTATAAATCAGCCAGCCATTTTTCATCCGGGGAAACCAGCACCTGATGCGCCCCCGTAGCAGTGGTGATTTTCTCTTTTTTCCCATCGGCAATAGTCAGCCGGTAAAAATGTTGCTCACCCGGATGAACTTCATTGGTGGTGATATAAAAATATTTTTTATCCCGGGAAATCTGCACCTGCTGCACTTCATAACTGCCGGATGTGAGCGCTCTTTTTTCACCCGTACTGATATTTACCAGGTAGATATGTGAGTAGCCGCTGGCTTCTGAGCGGAACCAGAAGAGCTGATCATCAATCCATCCGGAGGAGGCACTGCCAAAGCCGCCGGTACCGGGTCCCCCGATCCAGGCTTCATCCCGCTGACGATCCAGTAAACTGAAAATGCCTTTATCCCGGTCAAATTTCATCAGCCACCGGTCTTTATTATCCTGTGAACGGATTTCAAGAACGGCATTCGAGCCTTTAGGTGACCAGTTCAGAGATCCGAAGTTTACCGGGCGTAAAGCGGATTTTCTGGTTTTTTCTTCCAGCAGTTTCGGATAATCCTTCACATAATCCGGCAGGTCTTTTATACCGGGGATAGAATCTGTACGTACCTGGTAGATCGTGTCGGCTTCGCGGTCATAGAGATACATTTCACTCAGTCCCTGCAGGGTGCCTACTTTGGAACGGGCGGGTAAATCCACGGTAAACCCGGTTTCCGTAACAAAACTCGGGACAATAGTGGATTTAGAACCGGCTGCCTTTTGCAACCGGTAACTGATATAACGGCCATCCGGACTGATGGATAATCCTTGCAGCATTTTATCTTCCAGGTTTATACTGCGTAATTCTTTTTCTTTGGGTACAGACTTGGTATAAGCTTCAGCCATTTCCCTTTTTTTCTTTCTTTCTTTCAATACCTGGAACCAATGGAGTTGGTCCTGTTGCAGCCATTGTTCCTGAGGGTTAGCCCCGGCTCTGGCACTTGCAGGTGGAGCACCGCTTCGCTGAAAGCCACCGGCTGCCGGCGCTGTGGTGGATTCTCCTGTGCGTATATTGGTTAGCTGAATCGTTTCTCCACCCATGATATCCCATGAATACAAATTCTGATTCCGGGTATATATGATGCGGGTCTCATTGAAACCAAACTGGGGATTATTTTCCGCTTCAAGGGTTTGAGTGATCTGGCGGACACGCCCTGTTTTAGTATCCGTATAAAAAATATCCCCGTTTTTGGAAAACAGGTAGGCTGTCCGTGCCTGGTTATAAATAAAATTGCCAGTGGCGTTGTATTCCACTTTTTCCTTTACGGAAGCTTTTACCGGCTTTTTATCGGTCAGTGTGATATAATACAATGAATCTGCCGGTGCTTTATCAGGATTCCACATAAAATAAAGCCGTTTACCGTCATTACTCCAGGAAGGAGAGGAGGGAGAACTTCCCATCCACCGGGGATCCCGCATGATTTTTTCTACGGACAACGGTGATAAACCCGTTTGTGCCCCGGCACAATTGTACAGGAATAAAAGAAAGAGAACAGCCAGTTTTTTCATAACCCTTATTTTTCTATAAATATATTATAGAATGAGCATTACCGGGTATACGAATCTGAAATCTGGATAAACGGGATTAATTATCGGATGCGCCACTGTCAATCCAACAAAGGATCGAGTTTTTCTGAGCGGTGCTGAGTGAACTGTTTTTAGGCATAGAACCCGAAGACACGGCAGAACGGATACTGTTCCTCGAATTAAAAATGGCGGTAAAACTGGTCAAAGCCCCAGGGCCGTTGACACTGCCACTTCCATGGCAGGAAGAAGTAGTGGCGCAGCTGGATTGTATGATTGGATTTACATCAGCGGCAAAATTTTTATTTACAACGGCAGAACAATCCAGGGCTCCACCCCCGGAGTTATTGCTCCCGTTACTTTCTTTACTGCAGGCATATAGAAAAAAAGTAATGAGCGGGAGGACAAGAATGAATCGTTGCTGTTTCATACGGTGATCCGTTTTTTATCAAAACGGATTCGGGAAAAATAAGTTGCCTGCTGCCAGGATAAAAAGCAAAAACCACAAGGGTGATTACGATTGAAAAGTCCGGCATTCACGTATACATCAACGAATCCGTTCCGTCAGATCAGTTCCCCCACATGCCGGTGTATATTCCTGGAGAGGGTTTCTGTAGGTACATCATTGGCATCTCCGCCAAACGGATCCTCTATTTCTTCAGCAATCAGTTCCAGGCTCGCGAGTACATAAAAAACAAACGCAGTGACAGGGATAGCATAGAATCCCAACTGAAACACAAATCCAAAGGGCAGGGTCATGACATAAAAGAATATGAATTTCTTGATAAACACACTATAGGAAAAAGGGATAGGGGTATTCTTGATCCGTTCACAGGCACCGCATATATCCGTAAAGGATTGCAGTTCCGCATTGAGAAAAAGTAGTTGTTCTGCCGTTAAAACCCCTTCCCGGTATAATTGCTGAACCTGCCGGTACATCAATAATGCGACCTGGTTGGGTACATGTTTTTCCCAGTCAATTTTTTGAAATAAATGACGGTTCTCCTCGTCTTCAAATAATTCAAGACGGGTCTGCTCCTTATGCAGGTGATGGTGCAGGGCAGAGGCAAAGGCCGGAATGGCTTTCCGGAAAAAGGTCCTGCTTTTCAGATCTCCTTCCGGAAGAATGGTTTCCAGTTTCATGGCCAGGTTGCGGCTGTTGTTGACCAGGGCGCCCCATAATTTACGGCCTTCCCACCAGCGGTCATAGGCGGTATTGGTGCGGAATACCAGCAACATCGAGATCGCGAACCCCAGGAGGGTATGCATCACCGGGATATTGCGGATATAGTGTTTCTCCGGGAGCTGCCAGTAATAAATTTCCAGCCAGGCCACCGCTCCGGTATAGATACTGATCCCAATAATTAATGGCAGTAACTGCCTGAACGTATCTGCTTTGTGAAATCGGATAATAAAAGTGAACCAGTCACGGGGATTATAAGAAATCATTCCGGTTTTTATTTCAAAAATAAGGCAATCGGGTAAATGGTTGTTTACATGTATGTACAGTTAACCCTTCAAAAAAAAAGCTGTCCCGGATGGAACAGCTTTCTGCTTATCAGATCAATGGATTATTGCTTGCTTTTGGCTTTTACTTTACTGACCGGTTTTTCAGGTTTCCTTTCCCCTTTAATGGTTGACGCCAGTTTAATGGCTTCAAACGCATTAATGATTCCACCGGTTTTGCTGAGTTCTTCCAGTTCAGCTGACTCATCGGTACCCGGGTTATTCACTTTCTCCCCTGGTTTTTTGGCGGACTTTTCAATCACCATTTTCACCTGGCGGGCACTGAGGGTCGGGTAGTATTCCATAATAAAGGCCGCGAGACCTGCCACTACCGGGGAAGCCATACTGGTTCCCTGAAGATTTTGGTACGTATCTCCACCCGGTACTGTGGCATAGATCCGTACACCCGGGGCAAAAACATCCACTTCTTTTTTTCCATAGTTGGAAAAACTGGCAGTTAATCCGCCTGCTTTGGGATCGCCACTGGCCCCAACCGTAATCCAGTTATTGGGGCGTGTTCCATCCAGCAGGTTCGGCGTAGGGTAGTTATAAGAAGAATCCAGATTCTTCGCATCATTACCCGCGGCATGTACCAGTAACACTCCTTTTGATTCGGCATATTTAACGGCATCATCCACCCATTTTTTCTGGGGAGAGTAGCTCTTACCAAAACTCATATTAACGACCCGGGCTCCATTATCCACGGCATAGCGAATAGCCAGGGCAATATCCTTATCGTGTTCATCACCATCAGGAACAGCCCGAAGTGACATAATGCGGACATTGTCTGCCACACCATCCATTCCTTTGCCATTGTTACGGGCGGCAGCAATAATACCCGAAACGTGTGTACCATGCAGGGCCGCTTTATTACTGACCATTACATTGTTGTTGCCATAAAAACGGTCATTGAAATCCTCGTAATTATCTTTTACCACATCAGTACGATAAGCAGGTGGGGCGGTGTTGGCAGCGTTAGCTTTGGTTTCCTCACTTTCCACAAATTCACCAAAACCTTCGAGAAACTCCTTATTTGAGGTTTCCAGTGCATCGTTGGAAGACATTAAGCCGAAAATCATGTTCTTGGCTTTTTTCACAGCCACATCATCCGACTTTAAACTATCCAGTTCCTTGCCGGTATACACATCTTTACCCAGGGCCTTGCGCAAAACAGTATCGGCTTTCAGGCAGTTATTGTACGCCCTGCGCATCATCAGCAGTTCAAGACCATTCTGTTTGTTTTCGCCAACCACTTCTTTTTCTGCACGTTTCCAATCAGCAAATTCAATCGCTTCTTCTGCAGACAACTCCTCAGGTTTTATATTTTTATCCGCGAACTTTGATTTATACCGGTGATAAACACGGGCTGCTTCATAGGAGTCCTTGTCAACATTTTGTCCATCCCGGCCTCCCAGGAAATTCCAACCATGTACATCGTCTACATAACCGTTTTTATCATCGTCAATTCCGTTCCCCGGGATTTCTTTGGGGTTGGTCCACAAAACTGATTTAAGGTCTTCGTGCAGGGTATCGATACCGGAATCAATAACGGCCACAATCACCGTATTGCTTTTTAATTTTTTTGATTTGACAAACTGGTAGGCTTTTTCAGAACTGATTCCATAATAACCACTGGCTTTTTTGTCCATCATATGCCAGCCTTTAGGCACTTCACTGTTCTGCGCCTGGAGCAACAGGGCGAAGAATAAACCGGATAGGAGCAGGCAGGTACGTTTTACTACTAATAACATTGATCAGATTTTATTTTACAAATTTGGTATAGGCGTAAAAATAATGATTACCATTCATACAATTTTCACAAATAAAGCCCCGGAAAACCGGGGCTTTAGCATTTTATTCACGTTGGGGATCAGTAACTCAGTTTCAGTTCCACCCTCCGGTTCAGCGCAACCTCAGCCGGGGATTTACCCTTGCTGACCGGCTGTGTAGGTCCGAAACCTTTAGCTTTCAGCCTTTCAGAACTGATTCCTTTCTTCTCCAGGTAGGCTTTTACATTGTCTGCCCGCTGCTGAGAAAGGCGCATATTGGCATCAAAATACCCGTTATTGGCGGTATGTCCTTCGATGGATAACTTAATATCGGGGTTATCCTGAAGGATTTTAGCAACCTCATCCAGCACTTTCAGGGAGTTGGGGAGAAGGACGGCGTCTGCCTGTTTGAACTGGAGCCGTTTGGCGGCATAATTTACTTTCTCAATAATCTCCTTTTTCACTTCTTCCGGGAGGCAACCATTATACTGACGGGTTCCTTTTACTTCCGGACATTTATCTTCTTCATCATTTACTCCGTCCCCGTCTTTATCGGGTATCGGGCAACCTGCATAACGGATCACGCCAAATTCGTTCGGACATTTATCATTCTCATCATTAATTCCGTCCTTATCGGTATCAGGCACGGGGCAACCATTATATTTAATGAGACCGGCCATATCCGGGCATTTGTCTGTTTTATCGGCAATCCCATCTGCGTCTTTATCCGGGCAACCATTGGTGGCAGCAGTACCGGGTTCATCCGGACAACCATCTTTTACATCTTCAATTCCGTCTTTGTCTTTGTCCAGCACTTTCTTTTCAATTTTCTCCGGTTTTCCCAGGAAAACGCCAATCGTTCCTCCAATAGTCTGATGACGAAAACTACCAATATAGGAAGTAGACTCATAGAAATCATTCAATCCGCGGCTGTAATTGGCTGTGATAAAAAAACCTTTAAACTCCACGCCCACTAAACCATTCACGCCAAAATTATACGTACGGTATTGCCCTGGCTGGTTTCCTACCGACAAATCACTGTTTTCTTCCGAGTCAACCACACCGGTATTCAGTTCAGTCTGGGAGGTTTCCTTACCGGTATAGAAGAAGGAACCATATGGGCCGCCACCGATTACGAATTTGGTTCGCTGACCAAATTTCAGCACCAGGTTCAGGGGAAGATCAATATAATTGATATACTGGGTGCTTTGCTGACGTACAATAGTCCCAACCGGCGGGTCAAAGGACTGGGCATACTTACGTCCTTTATTATAATAAATAACCCCGGGCTGGAAAAAGAGTTTGGATTTGGGGGAGAACGCTATATCAGCAATAAAACCGGTATGAAAACCGATCCGGCCGGTATAGTTATTTTTAATATCATTCCAGTTGGGAAGTTCATTTTCCTCGATAACCGTGGACTGGTGTCCTCCGGCAACGATTGCCACTCTTACCTGGGCGGCCGAAATCAGCCCGCAACCAAGCAGGATGAAGAGGAAAGCATAAATCTTTCTCATAGGCGTTGATTGTCGCATTAATGGGTTTGTTTGCAAAAGTCAACAAAAAAACCGGTATATCATAATATGCCGGTTTTCAATGTTTTCAACAGCTGTGGAGATCTTATCAGAGGTCAAACCTGATTCCCTGTGCCAGGGGCAGTGATTGGCTGTAATTTATCGTATTCGTCTGGCGCCGCATATAAGCTTTCCAGGCATCACTGCCGCTTTCCCGGCCACCACCTGTTTCTTTTTCACCACCGAATGCTCCGCCGATTTCAGCCCCACTGGTGCCAATATTGACATTGGCAATACCACAATCACTGCCGGCATGAGATAGAAATTGTTCGGCTTCCCGCATATTCAGAGTCATAATGGAGGAGGAGAGTCCCTGGGGCACTTCGTTCTGTATGGCTATGGCTTCCTCCATTGTTTTGTACTTTAATAAGTACAGGATCGGGGCAAAGGTTTCATGCTGCACGATCTGATAACCCGGTTCTGCTTCGGCAATACAGGGTTTTACATAACAACCGCTTTCGTAGCCGGGTCCTTCCAGCACGGCACCTTCTACAATAAACCGTCCTCCTTCTTTTTTGCAGGCATCAATGGATGCCAGGTACATCCGTACAGCATCCTTATCAATTAATGGTCCGACATGATTATGCTGATCCAACGGATCACCGATCTTCAATTGCTGATAAGCGGCTACCAGTTTATTTTTTACGGATTCATACACGTCCTCATGAATAATCAGCCGGCGGGTAGTGGTACAGCGTTGCCCGGCAGTTCCCACCGCACCGAATAAAGCACCCAGGATGGCAATATTCAGATCTGCTTCTTTGGAAATAATAATAGCGTTGTTGCCACCGAGTTCCAGTAAGGAACGGCCCAGCCTGGCCGCAACCGTGGTGCCCACCGCTTTACCCATCCGGGTAGAACCCGTTGCGGAAACAAGGGGTACGCGGGTATCGGCAGACATCCATTCTCCGATTTCCCGACCACCAATTACCAGTCCGGAAACCCCTTCCGGAATATTATTTCTCCGGAAGACATCCGCTATTATATTCTGACAGGCAACCGCGCAAAGCGGAACTTTTTCAGAGGGTTTCCATACACATACATCCCCGCAAACCCAGGCCAGCATCGTATTCCAGCTCCATACCGCAACCGGGAAATTGAATGCGGAAATGATACCCACAATACCCAGCGGATGATATTGTTCATACATCCGGTGTGCGGGCCGTTCACTGTGCATGGTCAGTCCGTGCAGCTGCCGGGAAAGTCCAACCGCAAAATCACAGATATCAATCATCTCCTGCACTTCCCCATATCCTTCCTGCAGGCTTTTTCCCATTTCATAGGAGACCAGTTTACCAAGGGGTTCTTTATTTTCACGCAGGGCATCACCGATCTGCCGTACAATCTCACCCCGACGGGGGGCAGGCACTAATCGCCAGGTTTTAAACGCTTCTTCTGCTTTTTGCATCACCGTCTCATAGCCCGCTTTATCTGCCGCCGTTACCGAGGCGATTATTTTACCATCAACAGGAGAGTAAGAGTCAATCGTTTCACCAGCGGAAGTGATCCACCGGGTGCCGGTACTTACACCAGGGTTGGTGGTACCGATCTGTAAAGTCTTCAGAAATTCCATATGTAATATTTAAAGGTCACAAAGCTATCTCAATTCCGCCTGATAACCATCGGCCGGGCATTTGTGCGCCGAGTAAATCAATATAAGCGGTATTAAAGAGATTATCCGCCTGCAAAAAAAGCCGGCCCTTCACTGGAATAAACTGCCAGCCTGCTTTTACATTCATCAGAAAATAGGAGGGGGTGAGTTTGCTGTTTAAAGGCGCAGAAAACTGTTCGGCTCTTTCTTTATATAACCCGGCAATAGAAAAACTGAATCGTTTAACGGTCCAGGCGATGGAATAATTCAACAGTATCCGGGCATGGGAGGAAATATACAGGGAAGGAACGGGGTCATCATTGACGGATTTCAGCCAGGTAAAACCAGCCATAGCAAGTAACTGGCTGTTTGGCCCGGTCTTCTCATTGTACATGATATCCAGTTCAAGGCCACTGGTCCTGATAAATTCCACATTTTTCGCCAGCGCATAACTTCCTCCGGGTACCAGATTATCTTTCCGGGGCATATCCGCATAAGCCGTATTGGCCCAGTCAATCAGGTCCTCGTGATCCCGGTAAAAAAAACCGGAACTGATCCTGAACCGGGAAGAAAAATTATAATCCGCCCCAAATTCCATATTCCATGCCCGTTCCGCTTTCAGAGCCGGATTGCCAATTCGTCCACTGCTCACCAGGGACTTGTTATAATTATTGTAGCGCTCTGTGAAATCCGCATCGCGGAAAGATTTACCCGCGGCGGCACGTAATGTGAGCTTCGACAGGCTCCAGGCCATATTTAACTGGGGAACCAGCACCCACCCATAACTCTCATCCCAATCGAGGCGGAGACTTTCATTGATATATAAATTCCTGCCCGGGTGGTGACGGAGAATTCCATACAACGCGCCATGCCATAAAGAATGTTCGCCGCGGTCATTGGACTTAATAAATTTCAGGGAATGTTGCACTCCTGCCGTAAACCCGTTTTTTTCATTAATGATTCCGGAAAAATAAGCCTGGCTGGCATAGAACCCGGCCCGGTTATCGTTGGGTACCGCCGTAGGACGGAACCAGTACTGATCGCGCAGTTTTTTATACACCGCATCAATTTGTAATTGTCCCTTCTTGTACTTTTTTTGTAACGCCGCCTGGATCCAGGCACTGTTTACTATTTCATTGGCGGTATCACTGGCAAAACTGGTATAGAAATTCTGTGCATTGAATTTCCGGAAATCGGCAGCGGTACGTAAACTGACCCGCCAGTTATTGGTCAGTTGCCGTGAAAAGGAAAGATTGGCGGTATGCAGATTGAAATATCCTTTGGTTCCACGAAGGGGTTGTCCATTCGTGTTATTGCTGAATAATCCGCCGCTGAAACTGTTTTTGTGAGCTGTCCATCGTCCATATACAGCCGTGTTCAGTAGTCCGTATTCGCCGGCCACAATCCGTCCCCGGTATTCATTGTTGTATTTTTTTCCCGAAAATGATTTACTGATAATATTTACCACCCCCCCAACGGCTTCGGAGCCCCAGACGGCAGCGGCTGCCCCTTTTAATATTTCCACCCGCTCAATCTCGGCAGGGTGTAAGGGGATATAGAGGTTAAAATGTCCGGTCAGCGGATCATTTAGTTTCACCCCATCTATAATTACTAATACCTGCTGGAAAGTACCACCCCTGATGGTTATGTCTGCCTGTGCCCCCTGTGGACCGCGTTGCTGTACCTCGATCCCTGGCAAATACCGGAGCAATTCATCCACTGATTGTACCGGTAATGTATTAAAAGCAGCCCCGTTTATGGCAATAATATTCCGGCCGCTCTCTTTTTGCTGCTGGGCCGTCTGTGTGGCGGTTATAATCACATTACTGAGCAGGAGGGAGGAATCCTGTGCGTGGAGAGAAAATGAAATAAACAGGAACAGGCATAACGCACCGGGTCGCATACTTTTCATGTGTTGGTTTTGCGCAAAATTAGGATTACCGGTTATTTACCCGTTTAAAATTGAACGAATGACAGAAGCTTTACAATCGGTCAGTATTGTTCCTGTTCGTTGGGAAAATTACCGGATTTTACATCAAGGATATATTGCTGTACCGCACCGGTTGCCTGTTCGGCCAGGTTCAGGTACTGACGTAAGAAGCGGGGTTTGAACTCCGTATTTATGCCCAGCATATCATGCATCACGAGTACCTGCCCGTCACAACCATTACCGGCACCGATTCCAATAGTCGGAATGCTGAGGCTTGAAGAAACGGAAGTAGCCAGTTCTGCCGGTATTTTTTCTAATACCAGGGCAAAACAACCCGCTTGTTCCAACAGCCGGGCATCCTCCCTTAGTTTGCCGGCCTCATTTTCTTCCTTTGCCCGTACTTCATAGGTGCCGAATTTATAGATGGATTGTGGCATCAGTCCGAGATGACCCATCACCGGAATGCCGGCCGAGACTATTTTCTTTACTGAATCAATTACTTCTTCGCCCCCTTCCAGTTTTACCGCGTGCGCACCGGTCTCTTTCATTATCCGGATTGCCGAAGCTAAAGCGATTTCCGTATTCGACTGGTAGGACCCAAAGGGCAGATCAACCACCACAAAACAACGTTCAATACCCCGGATCACGGAAGAGGCATGATAAATCATCTGATCCAATGTGACCGGTAAGGTGGTTTCATGTCCGGCCATTACATTGGATGCTGAATCACCAACCAACAGCACATCAATTCCGGCCCCGTCAATTATCCGGGCAAATGAATAATCGTAGGCGGTCAGCATGGAAATTTTTTCCCCAGCTGCTTTCATCTTCTGCAACGTGTGAGTGGTGACACGCTTTACTTCTTTTTTCACAGATGACATAACTGAAAATTAAATGGTAAAAAGGTTATACTTCCAGTTCACGGAGCCTGATTTCCTCGTAAAGATTTTGGATGAGTCCGTCGGCAAGACCGATTTTCGGAACATATATCTCTTCTGCGTCGGCCCAGCGCATAATATTAATATAAATCAGTAATGCCGGTACAATCACATCGGCCCGGTCTTCCCGAAGCTTATGCAGGCTGATCCGCTGGAAAAGGGTGAGATTGCTGAATTCTTTATAGTAATCACGAAGCAGGTCCAGGTGAAGGGGCTTTCCGTCTTTCCTTTTTGACAGGGAAAAAACTTTATTGATATTACCTCCGGTCCCGATCGCGGTGACATGATGATAGCCTTTTGTTTTACTACGGATATAGTCCTTCAGTTCATCCCAGCTGGATTCGGTCACCTGGTTTTTAAGCATCCGGATGGTGCCGATATTAAAAGATTTCTTGAAAATCAATTTGCCATCACTGAAAAAAGTCAGTTCGGTACTGCCTCCTCCTACATCAATATAGAGATAGGACTCATCGTTGGCCATATTTTCAGCCACATGATTTTCGTAGATCAGGGAAGCTTCCTGGTCACCGCTGATAATTTCGATATCAAGGCCGGTTTCTGCCTTCACCTGTTTGATGATATCCGGTCCGTTTGTGGCATCCCGCATGGCGGAAGTAGCGCAGGCTTTGAGGTGTTTTACTTCATATACATCCAGGAGCAGACGGTATGATTTGATGGTTTTAATGATTTTCTCGGCTTTGCCTGCAGAAATTTCCCCTTTATCGAAGACATCAAATCCGAGCCGGAGTGGAACCCGCACCAGCATTGTTTTTATAAATTCAGTGGTTCCCTGTGGACCATTTGCCACTTCCATGATCAATAGTCTTGCTGCGTTGCTCCCGATATCAATGGCTGCCAGTTTCAATTTGGGTCAGTGTTTTTTTGTGCAGGAATTTGTACGTTTCCACCTGCGACCGTATTTTCTTTTTTTCGGTTCTCACATAGTCATTGCTGAGTTCATTGTCCAGTCTTCTTGCCTTCACATTATCTTCCAGCTGGATATTCAGGATGTCAATTAGTTCCTTTTTCAGTTCGGGATGCCAGACCGGACAGGTGGCTTCCACACGATGTTCCAGGTTTCTTAACATCCAGTCGGCCGAAGATAGGTAAACTTTCTGTTTGCCCTTGTTGTGAAATACCCACACCCGGGCATGTTCGAGGTATTCATCCACGATACTGATAGCCCGGATTGGGGACTGGTATTTTTTATTCTCCGAATACAAACCAAAAATGCCCCGCACGATCAGCCGGATTTCCACACCCGCTTTTGCCGCTTCTTCCAGTTTGGCAATCAGTATTTCGTCTGAAAGCGAATTCATTTTAAGAATAATAGAAGCGGGTTTCTTTTTGCGGGCCTGTTTGATTTCTTCCTCTATAAGCCGGATCATTTCCTTTTTTACAAAATGCGGACTGGGCAACACATAACGGCAGTCTTTTAAAAAGTGAAGGCCGGTCTTAGGTTGTTCGAGGAAATGAAAGATCCGGTTTACATCCCCCATGATCTTTGGATTGGAGGTCAGCAGGCAATGATCCGCGTAAATACGGGCTGTCTTTTCATTCAGGTTGCCGGTACTTACAAAGCCGTACTGCAAAATGGTATTATTTTTCGTCCGTTTACGGATCAGGCAGAGTTTGGAATGCACTTTCATATGCGGGATCTCCACCAGCACCCTGGCACCTTCTTCTTCCAGGCGGTTCTTCCATTCTATATTGGCTTCTTCTTCAAAACGGGCTCTTAATTCAATCATGACGATCACTTCCTTGCCATTCCGGACGGCATTGATCAGGGCATTGATAATCTTGGACTGGGAGGCCAGCCGGTAACAGGTGATTTTTATGGTCGTGACTTCCGGATCAAAAGCCGCTTCCCGGAGCAGATCTATCAACGGTGTAAAAGAATGATAAGGAAAGTGAAGGAGGATATCCTTTTCCTGGATCAGGTCCGATACCCGGCGTTCGGTCATCAGTGGATGATCAAAAGGTTTGTTCCGCTTTCTTTTTTCTTTAAAAACCTCATCCGGGAAATCCATAAAATGCCGGAAATTATGGATCCTTCCGCCTGGTATCAGGTTATCCTTTTTGGACAGATTAAGTCGTCGTACCAGGTACTCCAGCAATCCCGGATCCATTTCGCGGTCGTATACAAACCGCACCGGTTTTCCTTTCCGCCGGTTCTTGACCCCCTTTTCAATCTTCTGGATAATATTGGTCGACAGGTCATCATCGATATCAATCTCCGCATCCCGGGTTACTTTAAAAATATGGGATTGGTAATGATCATATCCGAAATAGGAAAATATATCCGGCAGGTTAAACCGGATCACATCCTCCAGTAAAATGATATGCTTTTCCTCATTGCCGGAAGGCAGAATTTTAAACCGGCCGTGGATCCGGCTGGGGATCTCGATGAGGGCATATTTTTTATGAAAAGCACTTTCTTTTTTCCACATCACTACAGCCAGGAATATGGATTTGTCCCGCAACATAGGGAACACCGGGATATTCTCAATCATCAGGGGGATCAGGTCGGCACTGACTTCCTCCTCATAATAAGTACGGACAATTTCCTGCTGTTCCGGGTTCAGTTCCTTTTCATTTCGCAGGAAAATCTTTTGTTTATTCAGTTCAACCAGGCATTCTTCCCAGATCCGGTTGAATTCTCCCTGCTGGTTCAGTACGGTCATCTGGATCTCGTCAATGATCTGTTGCGGATTATTCTCCAGGTGCATCCGGGCCTTGGTACCAAACTGAATCATTCGTTTCAGGGTGGCGACCCTGACCCGGAAAAACTCATCTAGGTTATTGGAAAAAATGCCGAGGAAACGAATCCGGTCACGGAGCGGAACACTGTTGTCCGCAGCTTCCTGTAATACACGGGCATTAAAGGACAACCAGCTGATATCTCGGGCAATGGTTTTGTGCTTGGGATTTTCCGGCATAAAGGGTTTTGATAAACTTTTAATTGACTATAAAATTACCAAAGCCGGATTCATTTGTATGTTAAGTTTTAAGAAAAAAAGGGATCATTCCCCTTTCATTTTTTCAATAAGGGCCGTTGTAGAATATCCCTCAAGTATCGGGTTGATCACTACTTTACCACCGGCCGCTATCACTTCCTTTCCCCCGGCCACCTGATCCGGGGTATAGTCCCCTCCTTTAATGATCACATCCGGCAGGATGGCCGTAATGAGTTCAAGCGGGGTGTCTTCTTCAAAAATGACCACGGCATCCACCATCAGCAACGCAGCCAGGAGAATAGCCCGGGCATCCTGGTTATTTACCGGACGGCTCTCTCCCTTCAAACGTTTTACGGATGCATCTGCATTTAGTCCGACTACCAGGTAATCGCCTTCTTTAGCCGCTTCCGAAAGCGAAAAAATATGTCCGGGGTGCAGGATATCGAAAACGCCATTGGTGAAAGCCACTTTTCTTCCCATGGTTTTCCATTGGGTGACCTGCTGAACAGCGAGTTCGCGACTGATAATTTTATGTGGAATTAAATCGGCCCGATTCATGGTTTTGCTTTTTTATTAAAGTAGGGCAGGGCGCCGAAACTGAGAATGCCGCCCAGTAAAATGACGGTGGTTTGTGCCAGCCACAAGATCCAGCCAAAGGCCAGGGCAATGGTATAATTCAATCCATACAACTGCATGGTTTTCTCAATCAGGTAGGCATAAGCGCCGATTCCGCCGGGTGACGCGATCATCCCGATACTGCCGGCAGACAAGATGGTAAAAGCCTCTTTTACCCCATAAAGTTCCGTTTCCTGAAAAGCCATAAAACCAATGTACCCTCCGGCCAGATAAAATCCCCAGATCAGGAAGGTATATACTAAGAACAGTCCTCTTTTCTTTAGATGACGGATCGTACTGATTCCCTGCATCACACTCAGGTATACTTTCCGGAAAAGGACCAGTAAGTCATGGATCGTTTTTTTCCGGATCAGCATCCAGAGACCAATCAGAAGGGCTATGGCGGCCACAATGATCAGGGTAACCAGCAGGGTAGACACTTTCTTTTCTGTTTGTACCTCATTGGAACTGAAAAAAGCTTCAATTATTTGGGAATATAGCTGCGGTTGAAGCAGGAGGGTAGTACCAAATACCAGCAGCAGGGTCAGTGCATCAATCATCCGTTCCAGGATAATCGTTCCAATCAGTTTATCCGCAGGAATTTTTTCATACCGGGCCAGCACGGTACATTTTACGATTTCACCCAGCCTGGGTACCCCCATATTTACCAGGTAACCGATCATAACAGCGAAAAAAGAATTGGCCCTTGACGGTGTATAACCCAGTGGCTCTATTAACAGACGCCAACGGATGGCCCGTACCCAATGGCTGCCGATCAAAATCAGAAAAACCGGAATAGCCAGCCAGTGACGCGCATTCCGGAAGGCCATTTTGATCTGTTCGGTTTTTTCCTGGTCCAGGTTTTTCAGGGAAAGCCAGGCAAAGAAAATACCCAGGCCGAGAAAAAGAAGATACTGCAATATGGTCCGGATATTTTTCTTCATCGCTGCCCGAAAGTAAACCGATGAAAGCGAAAAACAAAACTATGTGGAGGAAGTCCGTGTTAATTCAAGGGCAGGTTATCAATCAGTCGGACTTCACCCAAAAAGGCAGCCACCAGTGCCACCAGTTGTTGCTTCCCGTCCCAATAAGTAACCGGCTGAAGGGTAGTGGCATCGGCGATCACGATATAGTCAGTCCTGAATCCGGCTGCCTGAAGCTGGTCAAAAGCGGATTTTTGAATCACATCCAGCTTACCTGCTTTCAGGTTTTCTTTCAGGAAGGATAATGTCCGGTAGATCGTTACAGATATTACCCGGTCAGCTTCGTTTAGTCTCCTGTTCCGGCTGCTCATTGCCAGTCCATCAGGCTCACGAAGGGTGGGGCAGATATGGAGTTGAATTTTTTCGCAGTTGCCTGTTTGTTGTAACAGCCGGTTAATCACCATGCATTGCTGGTAATCTTTCTGACCCATAAAAAGTGCATCCGGTTCAACCTGTAAAAGCAGTTGGTTTACGACCTGGCAGACCCCCTGAAAATGACCGGGTCTGAATTTCCCTTCCAGCAGGGTCTCCATCTCGCCAAGGTCAAATTTTTGATTGGAGGTTAGTCCATCCGGGTACATTTCGTCCACATCTGGCAAAAACAGAAGGTCACATCCGGCGGATAAAAGGAGGGCAATGTCTTTATCAGTTGACAGGGGATACTTTTCAAAGTCAGCAGGATCGTTGAACTGGGTGGGGTTTACAAATATGCTGCAAACGGTCAGGGTGGTTGCCGATTTTGAGGCTTGGATCAGGGATAAATGCCCTTCATGCAAAGCCCCCATGGTGGGAACAAATCCTATTTTTTTGCCTGATTTTCGTTGAACATCAAGATGTTTACGCAGGTCAATTGCTTTTTTAAATAAAATCATGCGATGATAGTCTTTGACGGTTAATAGGCTTTAAAAAATATAATTCGGCCGAAATTTGTTACCTTTGCACGCCTTTAGGCGATTGTACGGTGAAGAAAACGGGTGTATTTCCCGCCTTACGCTGTACCAAAAAAGGACGCACATGTCAGCAAAGAAAAGAATTTTATTTATCGCGAACGAAATGTCACCCTACCTGGAGTTGACTGAGTTTTCAGAAATCGTGAATAAGCTCGCGATCAAAGCAAATGACAACAACTTTGAGGTCCGTTGTATAATGCCCCGGTTTGGCATCATCAACGAACGCCGTCACCGGCTCCATGAGGTAGTCCGCTTATCGGGTATCAACGTGTCGGTAGACAATGATGATATGCCGCTCCAGATCAAAGTGGCCTCCCTGCCCAGTGCCCGGCTACAGGTCTATTTCCTGGATAATGAAGAGCTTTTCAAGCGGAAGTTTGTTTTCCATGACGAGCAGGAAAAATGGTATGAAGACAATGACCTGCGTACGGTGTTTTTCTGTAAGGGAGCCCTCGAAACAGTAAAAAAGTTTGGCTGGCCCCCGGATATTATTCATTGCAGTGGCTGGATGACCGGACTGATACCGGCTTACCTGAAAACGGTGTATAAGAAAGAGCCGGTTTTTGCACATAGTAAAATTGTGTATACGATCGGACAAAACACGTTTAAGGAAAAACTGGGAAGCGGACTGGTTAAAAAAGCCCTGATCCATGCCAGCCTCAAGGAAAAAGACCTGGAATTGTATAAAGAAGGTACAAATACGGCCATGCAACGTGGAGGTGCCAGTTTTTCAGACGCCATCACATTCGGAGCCGACAAGATTGATAAAAAGCTGACTGAAGAGTTTACCAAAGTGAGGGGAAAGAAAACCCTTCCATATAACCCTGAGGGAGATTTAACAGACTATTTACAACTCTATAGCGACCTTGCAGGTAAATAAAAATCACTAACCCCGATTATAAAATTTCTTTGTGAAGTATACAAAAAACGCTTTCCCGGTTATAGCAATCGTTCTCGCGGTTGCTATTCTGTTTCCGGCCTGCCGCAAAATCAACGATGCTACTGAGCTGGGCAGCGGTCTTATACCACCAATTGACAATATTAATACCTTTGAAACCTTCCTGGATATCGAATCCGATAACCTGTTGTATAATGACACTAATAAAGTGTATTATGCTGATCTTCACGCACTTGGTTATATCAGCGGGGATACGGAATTTGGCACCACCAAGGGGGAATCTTATTTTAATATCAGTTATTCCAATTACCTGATCAACCCGTTTTATAATAAAGATTCAGTGATAGCGATTGATTCGGTGGTCCTCTCTTTAGGCTACGACAGCTATTATGGCGATACCAGCAGTGTGCAGACGGTCCGGGTTTATGAACTGGCGCAGACTTCCGGATTCAACGATACCACGTTATATAAGTACAATCAGGCTGATTTTCTAACCACCGGTTCTGAACTGGGGTCTAAATCATTCCAGGTTAAGAATCTGAATGATACCATCCTCCATATCAGGAAGAGAGATACCACCAAACTGGTAAATGTACTCCGGATCCCATTGGTCAATACACTGGGGACCCGGTTTATGAATTATGATACCACTTTTTCCGCCAATGGCGGGTTTCGCTCCGATTCAATCCTGAAGACCCTCTTTCGCGGCCTGGCCATTAAAGCAGATAATAGTGGGAATGCCCTGACGTATATCAGTCCTTCTGATAATAGTAACACCCGTCTCACGATCTATTTTCAGGTCAAGAAAAACGGGATTATTGATACCACGTCGGTCGACTTCCAGCACTCCTCAGGCGGACAGGCAAATATCATCAGGCGTACACCGGGGGGTGGATGGAATAATTACCTGACCAATACCGGTACCAATGACGACCTGCTTTATATTCCGGGTACCCCGGGATCCTACGGTTTGCTCCGTATTCCGGCCCTGGATACTTTCCGGAATGTGGTAGTCCACCGGGCAGAAATTATAGCCAATCCTATCCGTACTGCAGGGGATGATATGTTCCCGCACCAGCAGGCCCTGTTCCTGGACCGGGTCAGTGCCACAGGAGACTCCTTACTGACCTTTGATGCCGATATGTTGTTGTCCAATAACTTCACGAACTATACTTACGAAATCAACACGTTTGGCGGGTTGATCAAGTCGGACAGTACCTACCGGTTTAATATATCGAGGTATGTACAGAGTATGGTAACCAACCGGACGGCTAATTATAAAATGCGGTTATATACCCCTGTCAGAACCTTCGTCTTTTCACCAGGCTATAATGCCATCAATCAGATCTATGTGACAGATCAGCCTGGATATGGAAGGGTGGTACTGGCCGGCGGCAGCTATATTAACCCGGCAAAACGGCTGCGGATGCGCCTGGTCTATTCTAAATTGTAACGGGTGATCAAAATATGTTCAAAAGTCCTTCCTTTCACGGGAAGGGCTTTGTTCTTTATAAATGCCCCCTTATCTTTGCGTCCTTAAAAACTATTAACTCATGCCTTATTTATTTACCTCTGAATCCGTAAGTGAAGGTCATCCTGATAAAGTGGCCGACCAGATTTCCGATGCACTCATTGATAACTTCCTGGCTTTTGATGCACAGTCAAAAGTGGCTTGCGAAACCCTGGTTACTACCGGACAGGTGGTGCTTGCCGGTGAAGTAAAGTCAAAAGCTTACCTGGACGTTCAGGAAATCGCCCGCGGAGTCATCCGTAAAATAGGGTATACCAAGAGTGAATACATGTTTGAAGCCAGCAGTTGCGGGGTATTGTCTGCTATTCACGAACAATCTTCCGATATCAACCAGGGTGTAGACCGCAAAAAGAAAGAAGAGCAGGGTGCCGGTGACCAGGGAATGATGTTTGGCTATGCCACCAACGAGACAGAGCACTATATGCCCCTGGCACTTGACCTGGCACATAATCTCCTGATCGAACTGGCTGCTATCCGTCGCGAAAAGAACTCTAAAATGCCTTACCTGCGTCCGGATGCCAAAAGCCAGGTAACCCTGGAATATGATGACAATAATCAGCCCGTACGTATTGATGCGATCGTTATTTCAACCCAGCACGATGATTTTGACAGCGAAGCTAAAATGCTGGCCCGTATTAAAAGCGATGTGATCAACATCCTGATTCCCCGGATGAAGACCAAATACAAGAAGTACGCAAAGCTGTTCAACAGCGATATCAAATACCACGTTAACCCAACTGGTAAGTTTGTAATCGGTGGTCCGCATGGTGATACCGGTCTTACCGGCCGTAAAATCATTGTGGATACCTACGGTGGAAAAGGTGCACACGGAGGTGGAGCCTTCAGTGGTAAAGATCCTTCTAAAGTAGATCGTTCTGCCGCTTATGCCACCCGTCATATTGCCAAGAACCTGGTAGCAGCCGGCGTAGCCAGTGAAGTGCTTGTACAGGTTTCATACGCGATCGGAGTGGCCAAGCCTACCAGTATTAACGTGAATACTTATGGTACCGCAAAAGTGGACCTGACCGACGGAGAAATCGGGAAGATCGTGGAAGCCGTATTTGACATGCGTCCTTACTTTATTGAACAACGCCTGAAACTGCGTAATCCGATATACAGCGAAACTGCTGCTTACGGACATATGGGTCGTTTGCCCCAGGTGGTTGAGAAAACCTTCACCTCTCCTGATGGCAAAACGGTAACCCGTAAAGTAGAACTCTTTACCTGGGAGAAACTGGATTATGTCAGCAAAGTGAAAAAAGCTTTCGGTCTTAAATAAACTGAACAGTCTCATTTAAAAACCCTGGAAGATCCTGTCTTTTCAGGGTTTTTTATTTCCACATCACGAATCGCTTAATTTTACACGGTGAAACAATTCAGACAACCCCATCGTCCCAAAAAAAATACACTCGTCATTGGCCGCCCGGCTGTAATGGATGCATTACGAAACGGACAGCAACTCGACCGGATTTACCTGGATACAATGGCCCAGGGTACCGATATACGGGAACTAAAGCACCTGGCTTCCCAGGCTGGTGTACCCATCAATTATGTACCCGCAGCTAAACTCAACAGTTTTAATATTACCGGTCATGAAGGCTGTGTGGCACAAATAGCCAAAGTACAATACCAATCCCTGCAGGATGTAATTTCCTTTGTCACAGAAAGCGGGGATGCACCTTTATTCCTGATCCTTGATGGCATCACGGATATCCGGAATATCGGGGGAATTGCCCGTACAGCTCTGTGTACCGGGGTGCAGGCCATTATCATACCCGATAAAGGAGTAGGGGCCCTGAATGAAGATGCCATCCTGACTTCCGCCGGCGCGCTGGAAACGATTCCGGTTTGCCGTGTAAACAGTCTGATGAAAGCGGTCGATGAACTTCACCTGAACGGTATCCTGGTGTTTGCCAGTGAAATGACGGCTGAAAAGACAATCAGTGAGGTCGATTTTACCATCCCCTGTGCGATTGTATTGGGTGGAGAAGAAAAAGGCGTTTACCCTGCACTGATGAAAATATGTGATGAGAAAATCAGGATTCCCATGAAAGGTGATTTCGAAAGCCTGAATGTATCTGTGGCCACCGGAATGATCCTGTATGAAGCGATGACCCAGCGGATGAAAGGCTGATCATTGCAGGCTCAGTGCTACCATTTCGTCTACAAATTCAAAGAAAATATCTTTAAGCCTGCTGTCAGCATCGGTACCGTAATTGACAAAGAAGATATGCGTAACACCCCGTGCGGGAAAGAAAAACAGGTTGGCTGAATAACCGAGATCCCTTCCTTTATGTCCGATTCCAAAGTCGGTACCCCGAATATATGATTGCTGAATTCCATACCCGTAGTAATTACTGTCGTCCCTTTTTCCCCAGCTTTTCATAAGGGTCAGTGATGCCGGCTTCAGGAAAGTTTCACGGATCAGCACCGCGTCAATAAAAGTGTACAGATCATAAATATTGCTGTATAACCCGCCATATCCATTCCCGCTGCCGGTTACAAGATTAGATACATTCACAATACTGCCATTATTATAGAGATCATAATACCCCTGTGCAGTGGTTCGTGGCAACAGATCATGTGGCTGATAAAATGTATTTTTCAAACCCAATGGCTCCAGTACATACTGGTGGAGCAACTGACTATGCTTTTTTCCTGTCTGTGCCTCCAGGATCATGGTGACAAGTACTGTATTGGTATTGGAATAAACTGCGGTATCACCGGCTGAAAATTCGGCCGGTTTATCATAGATATACTCCAGTAATTCCGCTGGTCCCCATTTTTTAGTTGGATTATTGAGAACAGCCAGGTAAAAAGCGTCTTCATTGATCAGGTCCGCAATGCCCGTTTCATGTTTCAAACAATGTCCGAGCGTGATCTGATTCCCGTTGGCCAGTTTGTCTGTAATTCTGGCCGGCAACCAGTCTTTTACCTTGCGGTGCAGTGCGGCATATCCCATTCCGGTATTAGCAGAATCTTCCATCAGGCGAAAAACCAGGGTGCCTATGAAAAATTTGGTGATACTCGCTGCTTTGGATACCGTACCCGGATTAAAATCGATATCATTTGAAAGATCCGCTTTACCGGCGGCACCCATCCAGGTACCGGATGCATCCCTGACCAGGAGGGAGATACCCGGAAACCCCTTCTTTTTATATTTTTCCAGCAGGTTCAGGAAAGCGGTATTTTTCGGATGACGGCTGCTGCTGTCAGACCATGGGCTGCTGATACCCACCTGGGTGGTAATGCTGATCTGTGCCTTTTTACAAGAGCAAGGGAAGAGCGGCAGTACAAAAAGGTAAAGCACGATTTTTTTCATACGAATAGTTTAAAGGCTATTTGTTTTTTCTGGTCAGTGGTCTGGATAATCCCAGGAGAAAACTGTTATAGGGAAGAAGGGGTACATAGGACTTCACAAAAGGAAATTGCAGCCGTTGCTGATAACTGATAAACAGATTGAGCGAATTGGCGGAAGCTCCTTGCAACTGATAACCTGCTCCCAATGCGAAGCAGGCATTGGCCTGCATACGTCCGGGGCCTTTATTATTTTCATAGTCACCTGCCTCATTCAACCGTAGTTTGGCCGTAGCAGGAATGGAATGCAGGTATCCGGCACCGGCTTCAGTGAAAGCAGACCAGTGCTGATTAAATTTATACCGATAACCCAGGTTGCTGTAAACCGGTATACCATACTGTACAAACCGGTGATAGAAACAGGCAAGCCGGAAATCGTAATACCAGTCATGTTTGTTTTTTACAGCGAAGTTTTTCCCATACGAAATTTCAATACCCGGATGAAACGCTTTGTAAAATATACCGGTAAACTTCCCGAAGGGAAGAGCTGTGTGGGTATTCATTACGGAGAAACTTATAAACTTTGTTTTTAACTGCTGCTGCGCATCCAGTTTAAAACTAAGACCGGTTAACATCAGAAGCATGAGATATTTATTCATAACCAGCGAATTTATCTGTTTAACGTTCAGTGTTAAGAACCAGGATTTCAAGTTAATTTTCCCGGATTCTATTCATTTAATTTCATCCGTCGTGCTTTTAAACTTGCAGACCTTCCCTTATAATCACTTTCAAATACTTATATACTTGTACCTGTTTTACTTATACAGATTTGTCTGAAGCCGGGATGATTTTTTGTGGTAGCTTTTCCTGAACGTTTTTTCGTGTTTGAATGGAACTCCACGGATGATCAGATTCCCATACCTGTCGAGTGCTACCGGATTACTTCGGCTTAATACTCCGATTTCTGCATCATACTTATTCCAGATTCCCATATTTTTCCAGGCCGGTTCGTAACATAAATCCCTGAACAATTTGCGTCCGGGAAATCCTCCAACGGATGGTCTGCGACGGAATAGACCAGGTTTGGTCATTACCCAGCTTTCAGATGCATATACTTTGCCGCAGTGTACTATATTGCCAATGGCAATCATCAGCGAATCTCCATTCATTCTTGTCGTGTCCTTATAGTCAACCGAAGACCGATTATAAGTGGCACCCCCATAACAGGATCCGATAACCAATCTTGATTCTGCATCCGCATAGGAGGTTAAGCCCGATAAGTATTTAATAAGAGTACTGTCTTTTAGAGTTTTGTAACTTATTTCATCACTTCCGATATAAAATAATGAATATCCCTTTTTATACATACCATGAGAATCAAACCAGATGGTACCTAACTTGGCATCATTAGCTTGCAGGCGCTTAGTTATTTTTAACGATGCGTGTTTTGCATCACGTGCAACGATGGAAACAAATTGTCTTTTACAGAAGAAGCCTCTTACTTTTGATCGAAACACATTATAACGGGTCGCCATATCCAGTTTCCCTTTTTTTCTTTTACTCACTACAAAGAAGTTGATTTTCTTTTTTTCTGTTACGTCTGATGAAATATTTACTTCAGTTTGCTGGCAAATACCTTTATGAAACTGGAATCCCAGAAACAGTATCAGGCAAATGATCGTTTTAGTTTGCATGGTGTTGCTTTAAGATGATCAGGTTTGTTGACCTATCAAAAATCAGCAGGTACATCCGTTTGAAATAATTGGTTTTAGCATTACTATAATCTAAAATGGTAGTTATCAGTGATTTTTCTGCCAGGTGATCCAGATTTGGATTTTTCCCGTATTATAAAATGTGTTTCGGGCAGCCTTTTGCAGTTTTCCGTAAACATTTTTTTGAACATTACGGATTTTTCGTATATTTCTTATGCAATGGAAACTATTGAGCTTCAACAACAATTGTTTCAGCACCTGAAAGAGAACCTGCCGGCACACCTTTCACTGGTAGATGAACTATGTTCATTACTGGATCTCAGTGCAGATAGTGTTTACCGCCGGATAAGGGGTGAAAAGCCGATCACACTTACTGAGTTACGTGTTATTTGCGAAAAATACCGTTTGTCACTCGACAAACTCATTCAGTTACAGACTGATTCTGTTTTGTTTGATGCCCCCGGATTAAGCGGAAGTACGCCGGAGTTTGAGGATTACCTGAAGGGAATGCTCCGGCAATTTCACTATTTCAATTCGTTTGAAAAGCGGGAGATGTTTTATCTCTGTAAAGAATCCACCATCTGGAATTTCTTTCTGTTTCCGGAAATGGCCGCTTTTAAAACTTTTTTCTGGTCCAAAACAATTAATAATCAGGAAAAACTCCGGAATAAGACATTCTCTTATGAAGAGTTTCCGTACCATGAGTGTTTCCAGTTAGGCCAGAAAGTCCTGGAAGAATTTAACCAGATCCCCTGTGTGGAGTTATGGAACCAGGAAAGTCTGCAGAGTACAATCAATCAGCTGGTCTATTATAAGGAATCCGGCAACTTCAGTTCACGTAAGGAATATGACCGTGTACTTGATTCATTCCAGCAACTGATTGATCATCTGGATCTGCAGACTGAAAAAGGGGTGAAATTTCTGCCAGGGGCCAATGAAGTATCTTATAAAGCACCCATTCAGTTTTATGTAAATGAGATTATCCTGGGCAGTAATAATATGGTCATTAATCTGGATGGCAATAGCTTAACGATGGTTACTTACAGTGTATTTCATTATTTATTTACAAGGGATATCCGGTTCCGGGATAAAGTCATGGAATCATTTACTACACTGCTTAGCCGTTCAACCCTGATCAGTAAAACCGGCGAGAAAGACAGGAACCGCTTTTTTAACTCCCTTCGGGATAAGGTTCATAACCTTTCAAAGTAATTAGCCAGACGGTCTTAACTTCGCATGAAATGATTTCAAATCAGGTCAGATTGATCGAATGTCCGCGGGATGCCATGCAGGGCTGGAAGACACCCATTCCTGCCACGCAGAAAGCCGCTTATATCAATCTGTTGCTGAAAGCCGGTTTTGATACCATCGATTTTGGCAGTTTTGTTTCACCCAAAGCTATTCCCCAACTGGCGGATACCCGTGAAGTGATCGGGCAACTGGATCTTTCAGGTACCTCCACCAGGTTACTTGCAATTGTTGCAAATCTCCGGGGTGCAACGGATGCCGTTGTATTTGATGAAATCAGTTACCTGGGCTACCCCTTCTCCGTTTCCGAAACTTTTCAGCAGCGAAACACCAACAGTACCATCCGTGAATCCCTGACAAGGGTGGAAGAGATCCAGGAAATCTGTGTAAAATCAGGTAAACAACTCGTGATTTATATTTCCATGGGCTTTGGAAATCCGTATGGCGATCCCTATGACGAAGAACAGGTATTTGAATGGGTCAACCGGCTCGTGGGAATGGATATCGGCATTATTTCACTGGCAGATACGGTAGGACTGGCCAGTCCGGAACAGGTTTATTCGATGACCCGGTATTTGGTGGAATCACTTCCGGGAACTGAGATCGGCGTGCACCTGCACTCGACACCCGACAACTGGCGGGAAAAACTGGATGCCGCAGTAAAAGCAGGCTGTCTTCGTTTTGACGGGGCACTGAAAGGAATCGGCGGCTGTCCGATGGCCAATGATGAACTGGTAGGTAATATGGATAGCGAACGGATGATTGAATATTTCAGGGAAAGAAACCTGTTACCGGATATGGATCCGGTTATCCTGAATGCCTGTACTCAAATGGCCGCTGAACTTTTTAAGCACTGATCATGGACTTTATTCTGGATATAGCGCTGGAAAAACTGCCTGAACCGATCCGTTACCAGGATCAAATAATGCTGATCGGTTCCTGTTTTACCGAACATATCGGCAATGCCCTGGGTGAGCTGAAATTCCCGGTGCTGCAAAATCCCAATGGAATTTTATTCGGGCCGGACAGTGTATGCCGGAGCCTGGATTGGTATATGGATAATGGGGAGCTTACCACAGCCGACCTCTTTCAGCTGAATGAAGTCTGGCATAGCTGGATGCACCATTCCCGTTTTTCACATACCAATCCTGAGCAAGCCCTGGCGGGTATGAATCAATCCCGTCAGACCGCCCATGATTTTTTGAAACAGGCCGGATGGCTGATCATCACATTGGGATCATC
>ENA-UOWO01000201-UOWO01000201.1-activated-sludge-metagenome-genome-assembly--contig:-NODE-201-length-88711-cov-13.062568_pt1 | contig 88711 bp, 84 predicted proteins | sample MGYA00238148_ERZ761564 | MGnify/ENA primary metagenome ERZ761564 (study PRJEB28885, sample SAMN05720194) | activated sludge metagenome | isolation source: Anaerobic digester | place: USA... | reverse complement strand
GTGGTTATGATTTTATTCACAACAAAATAGATACCTGGGATGAAAGTACTAATAAACTGGAAAAGATTTTTTTGGAAAGCCTAAAAACATGAATAAAAATAACAAAAAATATAAAAAAATAGCTAAATTGGCGGGTTTTTTAGTTGGTTATTTTTTATTTACAACTGTTTTATATTTTATTTTGGCGTTTAGTAATAATTTATCACAAAATAGTAATTATTATCTAATTATGATTTTTGTTATGTTGATTAGTCTCTTTGGTTTTGGATTAAAATATTTTTTAAAATAATATGAAGATAATTTTAAAAAATTTATTAGCTGGATTTTTAGAAGGTTTAAAAATGTTTAGCGAAAATATCGCTCATTTGGTAAATGTAATTTTATTATCAATAGTATATATTTTTGCTGTCGGCATAACGGCGATGATTGCTAAATTTTTTGGCAAACATTTTTTAGAACTCAAGATTGATAAAAACTGTGTTAGTTATTGGTCGGATTTAAACTTGAAAAGAAAAGATTTACAAGAATATTTAAAACAATTTTAAATTATGTATATTTTGGGTATCAGTTGTTATTATCATGACGCGTCAGCGGCTTTAATTAAAGATGGACAAGTGGTAGCGGCAGCAGAAGAAGAAAGATTTACGCGCAAAAAACACGATTTTTCTTTTCCGGTTATGGCTATTAATTATTGTTTGGAGAGTCAGAAAATAAAAATTAATGACGTGGCTTTTGTGGGTTTTTATGAAAAGCCATTTTTAAAATTTGAGAGAGTATTGTCGCAACACTTAGAAATGTTTCCTTGGTCTTTTAAAACTTTTTTGAGTTCTATGCCGTCGTGGATTAATGAAAAACTTAGATTACCAAAAACTTTAAAGAAAAAAATTGGCTGGAACGGGGGAGTTCTTTTTATAGAACATCATCTAGCACACGCAGCAAGTAGTTTTTTAACCAGTCCTTTTGAAGATTCGGCTATAATTACAGTTGACGGAGTGGGTGAATGGACGACAACTGCTTATGGAGTTGGAATTGGGAATAATATTAACTTAGAAAAAGAAATAAAATTTCCCAGTTCAATTGGGCTTTTGTATTCGACTATCACAGCCTATTTAGGTTTCAGTGTTAATAATTCTGAATACAAATTAATGGGTTTAAGTTCCTATGGAAAAATGGATCGCGAGCAAAACGTGTATTATAAAAAATTAAAACAGGTTGTTGATATTAAAGAGGATGGGAGTTTTCGTTTTGACATGAGTTATTTTAAATTTCATTGGTCAAGCCGAATGCCGGCAAAAAAATTATGTGATTTATTGGGTGGGCCAGTAAGGAAGTCAGAAAAAGAAGAAATAACCGAAAGACAGCAGGATATCGCTGCTGCTGTTCAGTTGATTACAGAGGATATTATAATAAAAATTTTAAACCACGTGCAAAAGGTCAGCAAAAATGATAAAGTTGTTTTGGCAGGTGGCGCGGCTTTGAACAGTGTTTGCAATGGTAAAATTTTAAAAAATACTAATTTTAAATCAATTTGGATTCAACCCAACGCTTCAGATGGTGGTGCCAGTATTGGAGTGGCTTTGTATATTTATCATACTCTTTTAAATAATCCAAGGACAAAACAGACAGGTAATATTTATTTGGGACCAGAATTTTCGAATCAAGACATAGAGTTGTTTTTAAATAACGAGCAGATTAAATATTCAAGATTTGAAAATAGTGAAGAGATGATAAATAAAACAGCAGAATTGATTAAAAATAATTATGTGGTTGGTTGGTTTCAAAAAGGTATGGAGTGGGGGCCGCGGGCTTTGGGAGCACGAAGTATTTTAGCAAGCCCCATAAATCCTTTGGTCAAAGAACTTTTAAACACCAAAGTCAAACATCGCGAAAAATTTAGACCATTTGCTCCGGTGGTGTGCGCCGATGATGCAATGAAATATTTTGAATGTGACCAACCCTTGCCAGAGCCGACTGATTATATGCTAATGGTTTATCCTGTCAAAAAAGAATGGCAAGACAAAATTCCATCTGTTACACATGTTGATGGCTCTGGTAGATTGCAGACGATAAGACGAGAACAAAACGAACTATACTATGACTTAGTTAAAAAGTTTGGCGAGTTGACTGGTGTGCCGATTTTAGTAAACACTTCTTTTAATATTCGTGGTGAACCAATCGTCTGCACACCAGCTGAGGCCTATAAATGTATGATGGGTACGGGGATTGATTGTTTGGTAATGGGTAATTATTTGATTAAGCGCGAGGATAATCCACAAGATATGTGGGACAGCGAACAGTTGGCAACAGATTAATTAATAATGATAAAATTAACTATAAAGAATATGTCTGAACAAAACATGAAAAATAGGTCTTTAGTAGGAGAAATTTGGAATTTTTTTAAAGTCCGTAAAGCTTGGTGGTTGACACCAATAGTTATAACCTTATTTTTGGTGGGAGTTTTAATTATTATTGGTCAAAGTAGTGCAATTTCACCTTTTATCTATGCCTTTTTTTAATTTTTATTTTTATGGAAGAAAATAAAAAACAAAATTTATTTTTTAATATTATAATTTTTATTGTAGTTTTTATTGTTTGTCTGTTGGGTGTGGAATTGTTTTTACATAAAATTAAACCACAACAAGACGAATACATTTTAGATCAGAAATTAAAAGTGGTAGGTAATCCAGCCAGTGGTCGTGATAAAAATGGTTATCGTAATTATAGTGTGCCAGGGCAGGTTGATGTGGTTGCTATCGGCGATTCTCAGACAGATGGTTATCTAAACGCAAAAAAAATAGAAGATAGTTGGCCACACGCCTTAGGGACACTTTTAGAAAAAGATGTTTATCAGGTGGCTTTGGCCGGTTATGGTCCGGTTCAATACAATTTTTTACTTAAACAGGCTTTAGATTTTAATCCGCAGACTATCGTGGTTGGGTTTTATTTAGGCAATGATCTTTTTGATGTTTTTGACATGGTTTATCAAGGTGAAAGTTGGATTGAATTACGGGATAAAAATTTTAGTTTTAAAGAACCAATTGACGTTAATATCACTGATGAAAATTTTGTCAGTTTAAAATATGCTTACAAGAAGGGTAGTCTGCAATTTAAAATTATGGAGGCTAGGCAGTGGCTTAGACAAAATAGTTTTATTTTTAGTTTTTTGAGTGATATAACGGTTGGCGTGCGGGATAAATTTGGCCTAGCTGATACAAAAGAAAAAAGAGAGCAAAGATTAGATGGCTTTGCACAGGAAAATCAGGATTTATTATTTTTTTATAATCAAGAGCCAAAGACGACACTAAGTCCATACTATCGAACCTCAGTGATAGATTTGGACGACAAAAGAATTGAAGAAGCTTTTAGAATTACCCAACAACTTTTTTTAGAGATGAATAACGCGTTGAAAACAAAGGGCAAAAAATTTATTGTCGTTATAATACCAACCAAAGAGTTGGTTTATGGTAGATATATGAACTATGTTGGCATGGAATATTCAACACAACTTGCTGATTATTTAAAAAAAGAGGAAAGACTGGTTAACCAGATAATTGATTTTTGTAAAACAAATCAAATTGACTGTGTTGAGCCTGCTGATGATTTGGTTGTGGGTTTAAAAGACAAAAAAGAAATTTATCCAGCTGATATTGATGGTCATCCAACAGCTGAGGGATACAAGGTCATTGCAGAGAGTGTTTTTAAATATTGGCAACAAAAAAATAACACCACGACTGAAATTGTGAGTGGTGACCAAAAAAAATAATATGCCCAAAGTTTCTGTCATTATTCCAACGTACAATCGGCCAGAGTTTTTAAAAAAAGCTTTAGTTTCGGTTTTAAACCAATCTTATCAAGATTTTGAAGTTATTGTAGTTGACGACGGCACAGACAAAAGAGCGGATAAAATTATTAATGAAATCGGTGATAGACGCATTATTTATATTCAACACGAGGTAAGTCGAGGTGGTGGAGCTGCTCGCAACACTGGCATAAGATCTTCACTCGGCCAATTCATTGCCTTTTTGGATGATGATGATGAATGGTTGCCAAATAAGTTATCGACACAAATGGATGTGTTTGAAAATACATTACCGGAAGTGGGTTTTTGTTTTTGTGCAGTAAAAAATATTACCAATTTTGGACAAGATAGAAATCATGTACCCGAAGGAGTGGGAGATTATTATAATTTAGCTTTAAGCAGTTTTAAGAAATTTTTGACAGTGACTTTGATTATTAAAAAAGATGTCTTTGACGCTGTGGGTTTGTTTGATGAAGCTTTTCCCAGTCATCAAGAATCAGAACTGATGATTAGAATAACTAAAAAATTTAAAGGTTTGGGTATTGATGAGCTTTTGGTTTTGGTGAATATGACAAACGACAGGCAACACATAGGGGGAAACTTGACAAAAAGGATTATGGGACGTGAATTGCTTCTTAAAAAACACGAAGAGGAATTTAAAAAGCGGCCAACTGTTTGGGCTAACCACCTTTTTACTTTGGGGATTTTATATAGAAATAATAAAAATTATCAAAATGCCAGACTAGCCTTTAAAAAAGCTTTAAAATATCACTTTAGATTATTATATCTCTTGCATTATTTTTCAATGATGTCTTGTGGTTTTATTTATCGCTTAGTCATTAAATTAAGAAGTTAAAGTTATTCCATTTTTATTTTTTTATTTATTTTATAACTTCTTTCTGAACAAATATTGCACATTGCAATATTTTTTCTTTGCCTGAAAATTTGTTGGCGAAATTCTTGATATTTTTTACCGTGCCAAATATCTTTTATTTGCTGTTGAAAAACATTCCCCATAATATGATTAGAATATAAATCATAACAACAGGGCACCACATTACCGTCGCAATTTATCACTATTGAACTGAGAACCTGTGGACAATAATTAGAAATTTCGCCCTTTAGTTTAAAAGTGCCATCGGGTAATTTTTCATAACGCGCTAAAGAGGGCTCAGTCGGCAATAACTCCACTGCCATTTTTTGAAAATTTGGATCATTAATATCAATGCCCGCTGTCTTTTCGGCGTAAACATCAACTCCTAAATCAGCCGCGATTTGTTTCATTTTTTCTCGTTGATGTTCATTGTGTTTCATTAAAATATATTGTAATTCAACTAGTGGAGTAAGAGAGTGAAGTTCTTTTTTTAGCTTAATAATAGTATGAAAACTTTTAATAATACGTTTAAAATCGGTGTTGACTCTAAATTTTTTTAATGTTTCACTATCTGCTCCATCCAAACATATTATTAAATAATCTAATCCACTATTTATTAGATCTGTACAAAATTGTTCGTTTTTAAAAAATTCACCATTAGTGCTGGTTTTAACAAAAATACTCGCTTGTTTGGCGTATTTTATCATTTCTATTATTTTCGGGTGCATGAATGGTTCACCATAATTAAAAAGTACCAGTTTATCTGTATATCCTTTTACTTGGTCAATTATTTTTTTATAATTTTCCAAACTCATCATACCCTTAGGGCGGTTTAGTTTACCAGCCCCTGTTGGGCAAGTGGGACATTTCATGGTACAAATATTGGTGGGTTCTAAGGTTAAAATTTCAGGTAAAGGCATTAGATTTTTTTTAACTCCAAATCTTTTTTTTATTTTATACCAAAATAGATCACTTTTCCCTGATTTTATTAAATTAATTATGGTTTTTATTTTTTTAAACATATTTTATAAGTTTACCACGGATTTATTTTGCCCACTAATTTTTCCCTAGCTAATAACTGTAATTTTTTATCCGTTAAAGACAATCTTTCTAGTACTGGTTTATAGCCTTCTTGCCATAAAGATTTCCAAACCGCATAGATGTTGTCAAAGTATTTTTTTTCTTTTGAGATGGCGTGGTTATTTTTTTCTGTATCATGAAATTTTAACCGTTGCCATGAAGGAAAGTAGTAAACCTGACTTTTATTGGTCAAATTGGCTATTAAAGAAAAACCCATATCATCTGATTTTTTAAATTCCGGAGTCATATCTAAAATACGTGGATGCATAACTGTGGTTTTATTAAACATAGAAATACCCGGTCCGGCTGTGTCACAAAGCATTAGTTCATTAATTATTTGTTGTCTGAAGTTGATATCAACTTTGGTCAAAGAGTTTTCCTGCCAAGCCGTCCATAAGGTGCACCAACAAGATAGGATACTATTATCTGATAGATTTTGATACGTTTGCCACATGTCAAAGATAAAATTGTTATCAAGCAAGACCACATCATCATCTAAAAAAAGTATGGTTTCATGTTTTGCCAGAGTGGCTAATTGGTAACGGATTTGACAGCGATAGTTGTGACTAGAATTTAAAATTTTTATGTCATTAAATTTTTTTATTCTTCGTCCAATTTTGGTAAAAAAAGATGGCCGTAAAATGGTTTGATTTGAGTTATTACAAACTATATATTCCATTTCCAGACCATTTAAAGTTTGTTTTAAAAGTCCGTCCATTAGGGTGGCAAGTCCAGTTGTGCGTTGATAGGAAAGAGATATTATAGTTAAACCTTGTTTTTTGTCGGACATAAAATTACATTTTTTTAAAAAAATAATAATCAACAAAAATAAAAATAATCTGTTGAACTAATATCGCCGCGATTGCTCCACTGATCCCATAGGTTGGTAAAAGTAAGAAAAGTAATAATATTTTAAAAGCTGGATTTAGAATGTTAGTAAAATAAATTATTTTTTTATTAGCATGTACTAGGGTGCTGATACTTAAGAGTCTTTCGGGAAATAAAATTAAAGTTAGAGCCAGTAGCTGAGCATATTTTATGGACTCTAAATATTTGGGGAAAAAGATTTTATAAACATAAGGTAAAACAAAAATTAGAGCGATAATAAAAATTGATAAAATTAAAATTGATTTGATTATCTTGAGGGGTAAGCTTTTTTTAATAATTTCTTTGTCTTGTTCAGCCATTTTGGGCATAGAAATTACCACAAAAGATTTTAATAATGATTTAATCTGGTTGATTGGCGCTAAGGCCATGGCATAAATTGCTAGGGAAGTTGGGTTTAAATAGTGCCACATTAAAATGCTGTCAAGTTGGGTGGTAATGTTGGCTAAAATACTGATGGCTGTTAAGTGGAAACCATAAGATAAAGCACCGGATTCAATTTTATTATTGTCGAGATGTTTTTTTAATGTAATTTTAAGATAAACAAGTCTTATGATTGTATAAGGTGCTAAGTAGGCAAGCAATATAAATATAATTTTTGAAGTGAAAAATAATGTAGCTACCATTGAGAGGGTGGCTACAATTTTTATAACAGTATTATACTTGGTGGTGATGTCAAATTTTTTTTTGCCTTGTAGATGCGAATCAAACAGAGTAAAAGAATCCATGAAAGGCAAAAAAACTGCGGCGACTAAAAAAGCCATTGCGAGTTGATTGTTGGCGCCTAAAAAATAGTAATAACTGGCTAGAGCCAGACTACCCACAGCACTTAAAGTTCCCCAGCGCATTTTAGCGTTTAGTGCTGGTTTCAGAGTACCATCATAGCCTCTGGCAGCTGCTCTGACAATAGCGGTGTTCATGCCGCTTAAGGTTGGGATGGATAGTAAACTTAAAATTGATAAAATATATTTATAAGTGCCATAGGTTTCTTGGGGTAGTAAATTAGCAAAAGCAACAGAAAGTAAAAAACCTGAGCCAGTGGAAATTATTTGAGCAAGAGTCAACCAAAAACCACCGTGTGCTAAATAACGCGTGTCGGTTTTTAGAAATGATGCACTTTTTTTTAGTAAAGTTTGGATTATATTTTTTATTTTTTGTCGCATAAATTCAGTTCTTGTTCAAATATAAAATTTATTGATTCGGTAAAACTAATCCTTGGTTGCCAATTAAATATTTTTTTGGCTTTTTTATTTGAACCAACACTGATTTTGATTGGCGAAAAGTTTTTTTTGTTTTCATCAAAAGTAATTATTTTTTCGATTTTTTGTTCAACTCTTTTTTTAATTTCTAAAGCTAGGTGGCGGTTGGTGAGTGGTTTGCCGAAACAGGCGTTAATTACCTCACCTTTTAAGTGGCTAGTGTTTATTAGCCAGTAAAGATGAACCGCATCACGTATATCAAGTGAGTCCCGAGTTACGTCCATATTGTTTATTTTTATTTTTGTGATGCCTTGTTTAATTTGTTGTATAAGATTGCCGGTTAACATAACATTTGGCGCACCAGGTCCAATTAAAGTTGATGGTCTGACAATGTTAATTTTTAAATTATAAGTTTTTGCAAAGAAGATGCCTAATTCGGTTTGCATTTTTTTTGAAAGTCCATAAAAGTTCGCAATTTCACCTGAGTCTTGTTCAGTAATTTGTTTTTTTGATAAATTGCCATATTCTGCAAAACTACCAACAAGTAAGATGTGTGGTTTATATCCTTTAATTTGATTAATCGTTGCTAATAGATTTAAGGTTGTTAAAAAATTATTTTTAACAAAGTCTTGTTCATTATGGCCGCGAAAAATTCCGGCCAAATGGTAAATTTGATTTGGTTTATGTTTTTTAAGAATTTGAAGAAGTTTGTTTGTATTTTGTAAATCAGATTGATAGTAGATTGAATTATGGTTGGATTTTTTTTCTTTTCCTAAACCAATGATTTTATAACTTTTTTTGATTAATAAAGGCGCTAAATAGTGGCCAGTGAAACCATTAATGCCTGTGATTAAAGCATTTTTTTTCATAAATCTATTTTTAAAAAATAAATTTTTTATACCAATTTATATAACTAGTTAAATCGCGCTCAAAATCAGTTTGTGGTGAGAAGCCAAGTTTTTTAGCTTTTTCAATACCGGCACAAAGTCTTTTAATTTCTCCTGGACGTGCATTGGTATGAATTATGGTTGATTTTGAATTGGTAATTTTAATAATCATTTCAGCTAGCTGGTTGATGCTAACTGTGTGTCCGGTGCCAAAATTTATTTCCTCACCCCACGGCTCATGGTTAAAAGAAAACTGATAAGCTTGAATGGCATCTTGAATATGCATAAAATCACGTTCTTGAGTTCCATCGCCATAAATCTCAAGTGGTTCATTTTTTAGGGCATGACTAATAAATTTTGGTATGACTGCTCCATAAAGGTCACTATTTTGATATTCGCCAAAAACGTTAAAATTTCTTTGAATAATAACCTTTGTGTTATAAGTAGTAAAATATGCTTTGCATAATCGGTCAGCTCCAGCTTTTGACGCACCATAAGGTGATTGTGGATTCAAAGCATGATCTTCGTCCATAATTTCACTGAGAGATGAGCCGTAAATTTCTGAGGAGGAAGCATAAATCATTTTTTTATTAAACTTGGTGACCGCATCTAGTATGTTGGCCGTACCGACAATGTTTGTCTCAATGGTTTCCTGTGATTGGTCGATGGATTTATCAACGTTTATCTGGGCGGCTAGATGAAAAACAAAATCAGACCACTCAATAAATTTATAAACACTTTGATAGTAACGTACGTCAGCATATTGGTAGGGGACTACTTGACCACAGGGGTGGCTGGCGTTGTCTATGCCTACAACTTCATGTCCCAATTCACTCATCCTTTTGTGCAGATGGGAAGCAATAAAACCCAGATTACCAGTGATAAGGATTTTCATAATTATTTTTTATATTTAATTTAATTAATATATTTATTTTATCATATCATAAATTAAGTCTTTTTGTCCATTTTACTTTTATCCGTTTTTTGTGTTATAAATAAGTTATTATATGCTGACAACACTTTCTATTATCATACCAGTTTTTAATGAAGAGAAAGCCATTACCGCCACATTGAGGGCTCTTTTGGGTTATTTAAGTACAAAAAGTTGGAAGGTGGATGTAATGGTGATTAATGATGGTTCTACAGATGGAACCTTAGAAAAATTGCAAGAATTTGGTGAAAAAATTAAAATTATTTCGCATCCATACAACAAGGGTTATGGGGCAGCTATAAAAACGGGTGTGCGAGCGTCTATGAGTGAGTGGATTTTGACCTTTGATGGTGATGGTCAACATCGTTTTAGTAGTTTAGACGATTTAATTGCGGAGATTCCAAACTATGATCTAATTATTGGTGCGCGGACTAATGGCTATAAGGGCCCATGGTTGCGTCAGCCAGGCAAAAAAATATTACACTGGTTAGCTGAATATTTGGTACAAGCAAAAATTCCTGACTTAAATTCCGGTTTGCGTTTGGCTAGAAAAGATTTAATGCAAAAATATTTACATCTTTTTCCCAATGGTTATTCTTTGTCCAGCACCTCTACTATGGCTTTTCTTAAAGATGGCCAAAATGTAAAATTTGTGCCAATTGAAATTAATCCGCGTCAAAATGGTAAAAGCGCAGTTAGCTTAAAAGATGGTTTTAAGACAATTATGTTAATGGTACGATTGGTAATGTTATTTTCACCGTTAAGGGTTTTTGTACCGGTGAGTTTTTTATTATTGTGTTTATTTCTCGTTTCTTTTGTGTATGATGTTATACTTTTGAATTTGACTGATACCACGGTTTTGTTATTGGTAACGGGTTTGTTAATTTTCTTTTTTGGTCTTTTGGCTGATCAAATTGCAGCTTTGCGTAGAGAAACTGACGCCTAATTTTTATTTTTATGGATCAAGAAAACACTGACCGTCTTTTATTTAATCGTATTGCTGACAAATATGCGATAAAGGATATAACGCAATCATCACAAATTGCACGTCGTTATTGGGTGCAGTATTTATTACATTTATGTTTGAATTATAAAGTAACTTTGGGAAATGTATTAGAAATTGGATGTGGTATTGGCGCACCAGCCAAATATCTTGATGGTTATTATGAAAAATATGTAGGTATTGACCAGTCAGAAATTTTGATTGAAAAAGCCAGAGAATATAACCGTGGTAATTTAAAGGCTGAATTTAAATGTATCAACGTAAAAGAAATTGCTCAACAGCAAAATATTTATCAAACCATCGATACTGTGTTGTCTATTGGTGCTTTGCACCACATGACAGCTTTGGATGAGGTTTTTGTAACATTAAAAAAAATAACTAAAAGCGGTGATTATCTGATAATTAGTGAACCATATCGGAGTAACTTTTTATTACAAGGGTTGCGTTTTTTAAGGACATTGGTGGATAAAAATTATTCTCGTGATCAGAAGTTTTTTTCTGAAAATGAATTAAGAGAACTATTGACTAAATATAATTTGAAAATAAAAAAAATTACCTATCAAGGTTTTTTTTCCCCACCTTTTGCGCAGGTCATTATTAAACCGCAGTTTATTGCTGTGCCAATGAGCCGCTTGGCGGTTGGGATGGATAAATTTTTAGATAAATACGTGGCTAAGTTTTTAAAAAAAATAAGCTGGAATATTAATATAATTGCCCAGTTTAATTAATTTTTTATGTGTGGAATTTTTGGTTTTGTAGTTGATAAAAAAATTGCTAATGAACCAGCTAATTATCAGAATTTATTAAAAGAGCTTTTTAAACTTTCAGAATCGCGTGGTAAAGAGGCAGCTGGTTTGGCGTGTGTTTTACAGAATAGTATTACTATTTATAAACAACCACTGTCGGCTTCGGCAATGATAAAGCAACCAAGTTACCAAGAATTTTTAAAAAATAATTTAAATACAGACGGTTGTTTTCCTTTGGTAGCCATAGGACACGCACGTTTGGTGACCAATGGCACAGAGGCAGAAGTTAACAACAATCAACCGGTGAATAAAGATGGTTTGGTGGCAGTGCACAACGGCATTGTAACTAATGATAGTGAGTTGTGGAAGCGGTTTCCAAATTTACGCAGGACATACGAAGTTGATACGGAGATAATTTTAAGTTTGATTAAAAATTTTTTAGATCAAAATCAAAGTGTTCTTACTGCGGTTAAAAAAACTTATCAACTTTTAAAAGGCACAGCCTCAATTGCGCTTGCTTTTAGTCAAAGTAATAATCTTTTATTAGCGACCAACAACGGTTCGCTTTATTTTTTGCAGTCACTGGATGAACAAAAAGATATTTTTATTTTTGCTTCGGAAAAATATATTTTGGAACAATTATTAAAGCGAAATGAATTTATAAAGCATTGTGGTGAATTTAAAATTACGCAATTAGAAGCTCGGTGCGGAATGTTGATAAATTTTGATAATTTTAAATGTATAGAATTTTCTTTAGATCAAACTGATCAACAAGAGGCAGTAGATAATAATTTTTTTGTTACAAATAAAAAAATAATTGATTACTCTCCAAGTGTCCCGAAGACAGAAGTTTTTGCTCCAGTTTTTTTTAGCCCGGATGAAGAGTTGAATAAACATATTGCTAATACAGAAAAAGCCTTACTTAATCTTAAACGCTGTACACGTTGTATACTACCCGAAACCTTTCCGTTTATTGAGTTTGACGAAACAGGAGTTTGTAATTATTGTCATAATTATCAGCCAATAAAAACTAAGAGTACTGAAGAATTAAAAAATTTTTTAGCGCCTTATCGCAACAAAAACGGTGCGGTAGATTGTGTGGTGGCTTTTAGCGGTGGGCGCGATTCCAGCTATGGTTTGCATTATCTAAAAAAGGTTTTAGATATGCATCCAGTGGCATATTCCTATGATTGGGGTATGCTGACGGATTTGGGAAGACGTAATCAAGCGCGCATGACAGGCAAATTGGGTATTGAACACATTTTAGTTTCAGCTGATATTCGCAGAAAACGTTCTAATATTAAAAAAAATGTTGTGGCTTGGCTTAAAAAACCTGATTTGGGAACAGTACCACTTTTTATGGCTGGTGATAAACAGTTTTTCTATTTTGCTAATCAGGTCAAAAAACAGATGGGTGTTGGCTTGGCGGTGATGTGTCAAAATCCATTGGAAAAAACATATTTTAAATCTGGTTTTTGTGGTGTGGCACCGGCATATAGTAATGTTAATCGTCAGATTTATGGTTTGTCTGGGTTAAAACAAGTTAAGCAGGCTTGGTATTATATGCGACATTTTGTAACTAATCCGGCTTTTTTTAACAGTTCTATAGCGGATACTTTGTCGGCTTATGCCATGTATTATTTAATTCCGCATAATTATCTTTTTTTGTTTGAATATTTACGTTGGAATGAACAAGAGATAGAATCAACTTTAATTAATGAGTATGAATGGGAGACAGCTCCACATAGTAAAAGTACTTGGCGGATTGGTGACGGGACAGCGTCTTTTTATAATTATATTTATTTTATGAGCGTGGGATTTACTGAAAACGATACTTTACGTAGTAATCAAATTAGAGAGGGAGTATTATCAAGAGAAGAGGCCCTAAGACGCGCACGAGAAGATAATCATCCACGTCAGGAAGCCATTCAGTGGTATTGTGACACGATTGGTATTGATTTTCGTCAAACCATGCTTAAAATTAATAGTTTGCCCAAACTGTATAAATTTTGATTAGCTCATATATGAAGATGGTATCACAAAAAATACAAAAAAGTTTTTGGTATCTGGTGATAATTTTGATTATCTTTTTTTTGGGGCGTGTGTTGGTTAACAATTGGCAACAAGTTAAAGATTATCCTTTTACTTTTAATTATTTTTATCTTTTGGTGTCTTTTATTTTTCTTATTTTAGGTTTAATTGGTATGAGTTTGGTGTGGCGTAAAATTTTGTATGATATGGAAAAGACGTCGCAAATAAATGTTTGGAGTACTATTAAAATTTATGTTTATGCTGAATTCAGTCGCTATATACCAGGTAGTGTGTGGAGTGTTTTGGTGCGAGTTTTATTAGGTCGACCATATGGTTTTTCTAGTCAAAATCTTTTAGCGGCTTCTATTTTAGATGTGGGCCTTTCAGCCGCGGCCGTGCTTAGTTTGGGTGTTGTGTTTGTGTTTTTGTCGGTCGGAAATTTTTCTTCCTTGGCTTTTGTCTTGGCTGGTGGGGCTGGAATTTTTGGTTTGATTATTATGCATCCACGTTTTTTTTACCCAATGTTGAATTTAATTTTGAAAAAAATGAAAAGAGAGGTTGTGGATGTCAAACATTTTTTAAAATATTCACAGATGTTAAAAGCCTGGTTGAGTTATGGAGTTTGTTATCTTTTACAGGCGGTTGGTTTTTTCTTTTTTGTTATGGCAGTGGGGAAAATGAACTGGAATTTTTTACCGGGCATTATGGGCGCTTATCTATTATCGGTTGGTTTGGGAGTCATAATGATTTTTTTACCCAGTGGTTTGGGAGTTAAAGAGGGGACAATGGCTTTGATTTTGAAGTTTTATTTTTTTGCTGGTATGGCTGTTTTTCTATCTTTACTTTCTAGACTGTGGTTTACAGTGACGGAATTGATTTTGTTGGGTTTGGTTTTTTTGATTCATAAGATAAAAAAGTATGCGATTTAATATTACAACTATTAAGCATAATTTTTTAGCTGGCCGTCCAAAAATAGTTTTTTATGTGGGTTTATTTTTTTTATTAATTAGCGCCGGAGTGTATATTTTTTTGGATGCTTTTAAATTAACTGGTGTAATTAATTTAATTCAAGGCCACGTGGTTAGTTTGGTTGGTTTGGAAAAAATAAACCAGCTTTATTTTGACCCTTTAAAAATATTTTTTGCCGTATGGGGAATATTACTAATTATAGCTGCTTTTTTATTTAAATTTTCCGCTTTAAATAATCGTCTATTAAAAGGTTTTAAATTTTTATGGCAAGGGGTTATAAATTCAAGGATCAGATGGTTTTTGGTTGGGTTGTTGCTTATTAATGTGGCTGGTAAAATTATTTTATTATTCTGTACTTCGGAATATACTTTGGCACATGATGGGGCTGAGTATATTGATGTGGCGATCAGTTTGCTAAAACATGAGGGCTTTTTTAGCCATTTAGTTTATAATCCAGCCCTCACCAACAGTGTGCCTTATCCAGTGGCTCTTTTTCCACCATTGTTTCCAAGTTTATTGTTTGTGGTTTTCAAAGTTTTTGGTACTGGTTTTATACAGGCTGGATTAGTAAACATTTTATTTTCTAGTTTGTTGCCGGTTTTGATTTTTATTTTAACTTGGCAGTTAACTAAAAGTAAAAGAGTGGCTGTAGTGGCGGCTATTTTTTTGACAGTCAATAATGTAATTATTGGTTGGAGTACACAAATTTTGACTGAAATGCCTTTTATTTTTTTTACATTGTTGTTTTTTATTTTCTTAACTGCCAGTCCAAGACCACGTCATTATATTTTGGCTGGCATTAGTTTGGGATTAGCTTATTTGACACGCTTTCAAGCTGTGGTTTTATTATTACCAATAGCGCTGATTTATTTTTTGGCTATAAGAGATCATAATTTTAATTCTAAAAAAATATGGCAGGCTGTGGTGCTTTTGGGTATAGCGGCTTTGGTGGTGGTTTCGCCGTGGTTAGCGCGGAATTATTTTGTTTTTGGTAATCCACTGCACACCAGCGAATCAGCCACAACCTGGCTGACGACCTATCAAAATACTAATCAAACAGAAGCCATTGCCAGTCAAGGTTTCTTAACTTTGGTTGGCGTGAATAGCATAAAAATAATAAAAAATTGGGTGGCTAACTTTTTGACTTTGTTAAGAAAAACGCCAATGCAAATTGCGGGTGATGTATTTATTTTTGTTTTTTCTTGTCTGGGTCTAATTTTTGGAGCTCGTAAATATGGCCGTAAGTTTTTATTTTTGTTTGTTTATGTAACGCTTAATTATGTCTTTTTTTCTTTTTTTAAACCCCTGCCACGTTATCTTTATGCAGTGAATCCAATTTTTATTTTTTTTGCTGGGTTGGGTTTTTGGTATGTGATGGATAAAGCAAAAAATAGTTCTTGGCGACAAATCATTATTTTTTTTATGCTGGGTAGTTTGACCTTTAGTCTGATGGGCGGAATTAAAAACGCAGTGGGTAAAGAGCCCGCTCATCCCAATTCAATGTTAATGGCACGCGAGGTAGCTGGATATTTTAGAAATATTAATACTTCTGACACAATTATGATTGCTTCGCGACATCCAAATTTTGTGAATTATTTTTTACCTCAAACTAAGGTGGTTATTTTTCCAGAGACAAAAGAAAAATTTGAAGTGTTGATAAAACAGTACCAGGTTAAATACGTTGTAATACCTTATTTTGGAAATATTTATGATACAACCTTTCAGTCAGCTTCTAATATTATGAAGTTTTATGGTAATAAAGAGTTGATTTATGAAAAAAATATTTCTCCTGAAATTAGAATCTATAAAATTAGCAATTAAAAAACCGTTGTCTAGTATTTAAACAACAGTTTTTTGTGTTTTTTATTTTTATCTTCCACCACCAGAAAGGACTGTTTTGATGGTTTTTAAAAGAATTGATAAATCAAGCGCAAATGAACGGTTTTTTATATAATAAAGATCATACTGTAATTTTTCTAATGCATCGGCTTCAGACGCGCCATAAGGAAAATTGATCTGCGCCCAGCCGGTCAGTCCGGGTTTGATTAAATGGCGTTGATTGTAAAAAGGAATTTTTTGTGTCAATTGTTCAACAAATTCTGGTCGTTCGGGTCGGGGTCCAATAAAACTCATTTCACCACGCAATACATTAATGAGTTGAGGAATTTCATCAATCCTTGTTTTTCTAAGAAATCTACCGCTTCTGGTAACGCGTGGATCGTTTTTAGTTGCCCATTGTGGCCCAAAAGTTTCAGCATTTTTGTGCATAGTGCGAATTTTTATAGCTAAGAATTTTTTGCCGTCTTTACCAGTGCGAATTTGTTTAAACAAAAAAGGTCCGTGGCTATTGGCTTTTACAATGGCATATAGCAAGGGCATAAATGGCAATGAAATAATCAAAGCTACAAAAGAAATTAGTATATCAAAAATTCTTTTACTGCTTTCATAAATTGATTTATTTTCTTCTTTTAAATTTTCCAAAAACCAAATTTGACCAATAGCATTAACCGGTATCTTGCCGGTAAACTTTTCCAAAAAAACTGATAAATCAAAAATAGCTATTTTTTGCGAGAGAGATTGATAAAGCTCATCCATAATTTTTTCGTTTTGACGTAGGTCAAGAGTGTTAATGATGGTGGTGATTTTTTTGGTTGTAATAATTTCTGACAAGTTAAATGGTTCGGTAATTATTTCTATATCTGTTAGGGGAGTGGAATTTTCGTCTTCAGTGAATAATTTTTCTTGGTTATGGTTGGTAACAGCCAGAACCTTAAAACCCAGTTGAGGCTTGTTGTTAATATCTGAGGCCAAATTTATGGATATAGATGATAAACCAATAATTAATACATGGCTGGATAAAATTTTTGTGTTAGCTATTTGATTAAATATACGTCGCCATAGGACAAACAAAAGAGTAAAAACCAACAGTTGAATAAAAAGATTGGTTTTAGGCGCAATACCGGCTTGAAAAAGATAGAAAAAAGTCACAGCCACCGCAGCGCACCAGATTAAACTCTTAGTCAAAATTGAATAAAAAGTAATATTATTACGTGCGGTTTTTAAATCGTAAAGATTGTTGATATAGAAAATGATTAGCCACAAAACAAAAATTAAAGAAAAAGGCATGAGGTGTTGCTGCCAATGTTGGCTAATGTTTATTTTTTGGTAGCGGATAACCAAGGTCAGCCACAAGGAAACATACAGGATGATAATATCTCCGCAAAATAAGATGATTTTTTTGAGCTTTAGCGTGGTATTCATAGTTTTTAATAGCATATAACATTTTTGTTAAAAAAGCAAGTTTGATATAATTAACAGGTTGGGGTAAAATTATATTAATAAACTTGAAAAATAAAACTTATGACTACTGAAAAACTTGCTCATTATTTGCGCTATGCCTTAAAGGCGGTTTTGTATTTAATTTTGTTGACCCCGCTATTGGTTTTTTCTAAATTTTTATTTCCATTTATCACCTCCAAGACCATGTATTTTCGATTATTGTTGGAAATTGCTTTATTATTGTATGGCTGGCTCATTTTGTTAGATAAAAGATATCGGCCACAGATGAATATTATTAGTTGGTTAGTGGTTATTTTTGGCGGTATTGTGTTGGTAACTGGAATTTTTGGTGTTAATTTCTACAAGACTTTTTGGGGTACTATTGAACGGGGGGAAGGTTTTTTAACCTTGGCACATGTGATTGTTTATTTTTTACTTTTAACTTGGTTGTTTAAAGAGAAAAAAGAATGGCTGAATTATTTAAGTGGTGCAGTGATGGTGGGCGGTTTAGTGGCTGGTTATGGCGTGTTACAAAAATTTAATGTACAGAAATTTTTATTCTGGGAAATTATTAATCCGGGTGCTGGACGTTTGGCTGCTACCATTGGAAACGCGGCTTTTTTGGGTGCTTTTGCTTTACAAATGTTTTATTTTTCTGTGTTGTTGTTTTTTGAGAGAAGAAATCTTTTTGCCAAATTATTTTTTGCATTCTCAGCCCTGTTGCAATTATTTATTATTTATAATACACAGACTAGGGGCGCGGTGTTGGCTTGGATTATTGGTGCTGGTTTATTGAGTCTATTATTTATTTTTAATAAAGAAACTAAGGAAAAAAATAAATTACGTTGGTCGGCTATTGGTATTTTGGTTGTCATAATTATTATTAGCGTGAGCGTCTGGTTTAATCGTAATGCAACCTGGGTACAAAATCAGTCAACCTTAAGAAGATTGGTTGGTATTTCAGCCACTGATGTGACCACCCAATCACGTCTTTTAGCTTGGGATACTTCTTGGAAGGGATGGAAAGATCGTTTTTTTGTAGGTTATGGTTGGGAGAATTACAATGTTGCTTTTAATAAATATTTTCATCCAGAGATTTTTGTTGATCAAGGTTCTCAACTATGGTTTGATCGAGCGCACAACACAATTTTTGATGTGGCGGTGGCGACTGGTGTGTTTGGATTGTTGACTTATTTAATGCTGTTCTTTTTTGCTTTAAAAAAACTTTGGCAACTACGCGAGCAAGAATTTTATTTAACACGTGTTTTGGGTGTGGCGTTAGTGGCTCATTTTGTACAAAATATTTTTGTGTTTGATGTGCTGTCAACATTTTTGATGTTGTTTATTATGTTGGCCTTGGCTGTGTTTATTACTGAAAAACAAGGGGAGAAAAGCCTATTACAAAACCAGATAAAAAATGTGGACGAAATTAATTGGATTGGTGCTTTATCAATGGTTTTGGTTTTTATTATTGTGGCTTATATTTTTAATTTGAAACCAATGCAGGCTAACACTAAGGCCATAGAAGGTTTGGGATTGGTTAATGCTGGCAAAGAACAAAGTGCTATAGATTTATTTAAGCAAGCGATTGATATGAACACCTATCAAACATCAGAAATAAGACAGAAATTAGCCGATAATGTGATTTTGTCTAATAATACAAGCAGCGGGCTTGATAATACACAGGTAATTAACAATTTTAATTTAGCGATTGATGAAGTTAAGGCTAATATTAAGGCTGCGCCTAAGGATGTACAAAATTATTTGTATTTAATGGCACTTTTAAATCGGAGTGCTGGTTTTGACACGACACGACTTGAGCAGGTAATTAATTGGGGTGAAAAAGCATTACCACTGTCACCGACTAGGCCACAAATATATTTTGAAATGGGACAGGCTAGAATTGGCCAGAAACGTTTTGATGATGGCATTGTTTATTTTCAGAAAGCTGTTGATTTAAATCCAAAAACCATGGAATCAAGATGGAACTTGATGGCTGCTTATGCAGTGGCTGGCCGCGATACGGAAGCCGGTGCACAATATGATTTTATGGCCAAGAACGGTTATAATTTTAGTAGTCCAGAAAATTTAGAGCGACTTTATAGAGTATATATGGTGGCTGGAAAAAAAGAAGCAGTAGCGGCGGTGTTAGAAAAATTAACATTCTTACAACCAACGGCTGATAATTATGCTAAATTGGCGACAATTTATAGGGAAATTGGACAAAAAGAAAAAGCCAGACAAGCAGTAAAAAAGGCAGTCGAACTTAATCCGGCACTGCAGGCTGAGGCGGAGAAGTTTTTACAACTTTTGGAAAATTAATTTTTTAAATTTAAATGAAAAATAAAAAAGTTAAAAATAATTTAATTTGGTTGTGGGTGTTTTTTTTAGCCATGTTTTTTAATGGTTCTATCTTTTCATTTGTGAATGCTGAAAGTGTGAATATTAAAGAAACACTTGCAGCACACCAAGCCGGAGAGTTGTTGGTGAAATTAAAAGGCAGCGAGAATATTTATAAGTTTAAGTTTGCTGATGATAAAGAGTTGTTTAAGCTTATGGATTATTATCAAAATAATGCTGCAGTGGATTATGTTGAACCGAATTATATTTATCAAACCTCATTAGAACCCTCGGATACATTTTTTAGTCAGCAATTATATCTATCTATTATTAAAGCTATTCCAGCTTGGGATGTTACAGTGGGTTCTGCTCAGGTGACAGTTGCTGTTTTGGATACAGGCGTGGATATAAACCATCCGGATTTAAAAGATAATATTTGGACTAATTTTAAAGAAATTGCTGATAATGGTATTGATGATGATGAAAATAGTTATACTGATGATGTACACGGTTGGGATTTTTTGACCAATTCTAAAGATGTTTTACCAAAAATTATTGAGCCATATAGTAAAGTTGGTGTTAATCATGGCACTGTAGTGGCGGGCATTGCAGCGGCTCGTGGTCATAATGGTGAGGGTATTGCTGGTGTGACTTGGAATAGTAAAATTATGCCACTGAGAGTTTTGGATAGTGCTGGCCTGGGGGCAACTGATAAGGTAGCGGAAGCAATTGATTATGCGGTCAAACAAGGTGCACAAATTATTAATTTAAGTTTTGTGGGTCATGGTCGTAGTTTGACTTTAGAAAATGCTATTAAAAAAGCTTATGAAGCTGGGGTTTTGGTGGTGGCCGCTGCTGGGAATGAAGTTTCAAGTGGTTTAGATATGGGTATTGAAAATAATCTTTCTTATCCTGTTTGTCACGATGGACCAAATGGGGAGAATTGGGTTTTGGGAGTGGCTGCGGTTGATAATGATAATATTTTGACCAGTTTTTCTAACTATGGTTCCAAGTGTGTGGATTTGGTTGCACCAGGAGTGCGCTTATTTAGCACAACTTTTCATCAGAATAATAGTTATGAATTTAGTGATTATTATAAATTAGGATTTACTGGAACCTCTGTTTCTGCACCACAGGTTGCTGGGGCTTTAGCTTTAATAAAAGCGATTAAACCAAATTTATCAATTATGCAAGTGCAGGAAGTTGTTTTAAATAGTGCACATAATATTGATAATCAAAACCCAAACTATAAAGGTAAGTTGGGTAAAGGACTACTGGATGTTTATGCGGCGGTGAGTGCTGCGGTGACTGAGACACCAACAACACAATTTGATAGAAAAAAGATTTTGACCGCTGCTGGTGTGGGTGGTGGACCACATGTTAAAATTTTGGAGCAAAATACTTTGAAGGAAGAATTTTTTGCTTTTGATAATAAATTTAGGGGTGGTTTATCATTGGCTTCGGGTGATATAGATAATGATGGAAAAAAAGAGATTGTGGTTGGGCTGGGTAAGGGCACTTATCCCTGGGTTAAGATTTTTTCTGAAAATGGAAATCTGGAAGAACAAATTATGGTTTATGATCAAAATTTTCGTGGTGGTTTAGAGGTGGCAGTGGGCGATACTGATGCGGATGGGGTTTTAGAAATTATTACTGGTCCGGCCAAGGGCGGTGGACCAGATATAAAAGTTTTTGATTACCAAGGTCATATAAAAGGTAGTTTTATGGCTTTTGATAAAAAATTTAGAGGTGGAGTTTTTGTGGCTGCAGGTGATGTAAATGGTGATGGTCGGGATGAGATTATTGTAGCGCCTATGGGTAGTTATGAACCACGGGTTAAAATTTTTGATCCACAAGGTAATTTGTTGACTTCGTTTTTAGTTTTTGATGTGAAATTTAAACAAGGGGTACGCGTGGCCGCAGGTGATGTGGATGGTGACGGTCGTGATGAGATTATTGTTGGTGCTGGTACAGGCAATACCCCACAAGTGCGTATATTTAATTTTAAAGGTGAGTTATTAAATAATTTTTTGGCTTTTGATAAAAAATTTAAAGGCGGAGTTTTTGTGGCCGCAGGTGATATTAACAGTGACTCAAAAGATGAGATTATTACAGGTGCAGGTGTGTCTGGCGGACCACAAGTGCGAGTTTTTAGTTTAAACGGAGAACTACAATTACAATTTTTTGCTTACGATTCTAAATTTAGAGGTGGCGTGCGAGTGGCAGCAGAATAAATGTTTAATTTCTAATTTTCAATTTCTAAACAATTTTTAATGTTTTAATTTCTAATATTTTAAATTTTTAGAAGTTAAAAATTGGGCGACTGAATTATTGTTTAGAAATTATAAATTGAAAATTAAAAAAATAATTTTATGTTTTATCCATCAGGTAAAAAAAACATTTTAGTTACTGGCGGAGCCGGTTTTATTGGTTCGCATCTATGTGATGAGTTGGTAAAAAAAAATCACGTTATTTGCGTGGATAATTTTATTACCGGTTCGGAAAAAAATATTGATCAACTATTTAGCGATCCAGCTTTTAAGTTTATTAAGCATGACATTAGTGTGCCGTTAAAGTTAGAAGACTGTTCTGAATTGAAAGAATTCAAGGTTGAGTTGCAGGGTATTCAAGAAATTTATAATTTAGCCTGTCCAACTTCTCCACAAAAATACAACAATTTACCAATTGAGACATTGATGACCAATTCTTATGGTACAAATAATGTTTTACTACTGGCCAAAAAACACAAAGCAAAAATTTTACATTTGTCCACCTCAGCCATTTATGGCGATCTGGATGATATGAATTTGGTGCGTGAAGATAATTGGGGTAAGGTTAATCCGATTGGTCCACGTGCTTGTTATAATGAAGGTAAGCGTTTTGCAGAAAGTTTGGTGATGAGTTATCACTCTAAGGAAGATATTAATGTTAAAATAGCGCGTGTCTTCAATACTTATGGACCGCGCATGAAATTGGATGATGGTCGTATGATACCAGATTTTGCAGTAAATGCCTTATTGAATAAAACCGTTACTGTTTATGGTTTGGAAGACGAAATGGGTAGTTATTGTTATATTGACGATATGATAGAGGGTTTGATACGATTGATGAATTCAGATATCAACATGCCGATTAATTTAGGTAGTGAAGATACTATACGCATTGCTGATTTAGCAAAAAAAATTATTGATTTGTGTAATTCTTCTTCTAAATTAGAATTTAAAGAACACTTACCCTATACCTCAAAACAATTAGTTCCTGACATTGGTTTGGCCAAAGAGGGTCTGGATTGGTTTCCAATGGTGTCATTGGAAGATGGTTTGATTAAAACCGTTGAGGATATGAAAGTTCATTTGAAGGAGTATAGGAGCAATTTTTAATTATGAATGAAACAACTTTTGTTGTTGTGCCGGCTTATAATGAAGCAAAAAATATCCAAAACACCTTGGATGATTTATTAAAATATGGTTATAAAATAGTAGTGGTGGATGATGGATCACAAGATGAGACAGTTGCTTTGGCACGGGCAAAAGATGTGAGTGTGGTATGCCAGCAAATTAATCGTGGTCAGGGTGCGGCTTTACAAACCGGCACGGAGTTTGTTTTACAAAATGGAGCAAGGATTGTTATTCATTTTGATGCTGATGGTCAATTTTTGGCTAATGAAATTTCGGATGTCATACAGCCATTAATTAACAATGAGGTAGATATAGTTTTAGGTTCGCGTTTTTTACAAAAAAATATACAGATGCCTTGGTTGAAAAGAAAAATAATTCACCCTATCAGTCGTCTAATTAATTATTTTTTGACTGGTTTAAAACTAAGTGATGCACATTGTGGTTTAAGAGCCATGAATCGATTGGCGGCCGAAAAGATAGTGATCTTGCAAGACGGCATGTCACACAATACAGAAATTGTGGCACAAATTAAAAAAAATAATTTGCGTTTTAAAGAATTACCGATTAGTGTAATTTATAAAGAATTTGGGCAAGGAGTTGGTGGTGGTTTAAAAATTTTATGGGAGATTTTTATTCACAAAATTATTAAAAGTTAAATTAATTTTTATTTTATGCTTATTCAAATTATAATTTCAATTTTTATTTTTTTTGTTTTGTGGCGTTTAATTGGTCGTTTTAAAAAAGCGGATTTAAAAATATCAGAATTTATGGGTTGGTTGTTGTTTTGGTTAGTGGCCGGTGTGGCTGTGTGGGTGCCAAATTTTTTGACTAGTTTGGCTAATTTGGTTGGCATTGGTCGTGGAGCAGATCTAGTGCTCTATTTGGGTATGATTTTGGTTTTTTATTTTATTTTTCGTATTTATACGCGTCTTGAAAAGATGGAAAGAAATATTACAAAAATTGTTCGGCAAGATGCACTAAAAGCGGCCGCCAGTCATGAGACAGAAAAAAATAATTAGCTATGATTTATATTATAATTTTAACCTGGAATGGTTTAAAATATTTGCCCAAACTTTTTAAAAGTTTGGCAAGTTTAAATTATCCAGGCGAAAAAATAAATTTTGTAGTGATTGATTCCGACTCTGTTGATGGGAGCGCTGAATTTGTGGAAGAATTAAAATGGCCAAATCTACATTTTATAAGATTGAAAAAAAACTTGGGTTTTGTGGGTGGTAATAATATTGGTATGCAATACGCGCTTGAACAGGGTGCGGAATATTTAGTACTGTTAAATCAGGATATTGAAGTTGAACCTGATTTTTTATTTGAACTGGTAAAAGTAGCTGAAGGTGATAAAAAAATTGGTGTTGTACAGCCGTTAATTTTGTATTATAAAAACAGAAATGAGATTAATTCGTGGGGCAATGAATTGCACTACCTTGGTTATGGTTTTACTGGTGGTAATCACGAAAAATTTTTTGATTTTAATAATAAAGAAATTACCTACGCATCGGCGGCGGCGGTATTATATAAAGCGGAAATGTTAAAAAAAATAGGCTTGTTGGACGAAAACATTGGTTCTTATCATGAGGATTCGGATATTTGTTTAAGGGGACGACTGTGTGGCTATCAAACAGTTTTAGCCTCCGAAGCAATTGTTTATCATGATTATTCTTTTCCGACCACTAAAAATAAAAATCGTTATTTTTTGATGGAGAAAAATCGACTTTATATAATTTTAAAGTTTTATAAATTTAAAACATTATTATTAATTTGGCCAATGTTGGTTTTTATGGATGTGGGACAATTTTATTTTGCTTTAAAAAGTGGCTATTTTTGGCAGTGGCTAGAGGTTCATTTTTGGTTTTTAATTAATATAAAAGCTTGGTTTAGAGCTCGCCAAGAAATCCAAAAGATAAGAGAAATTAATGATATCGAATTAACAAAGAATTTTGTCAGTGAAATAAAGTTTCAGGAGGTTAGCAATTTTTTATTGGATAAAATTGCTAACCCAGTTATGAAATTATATTGGCAGTGGATTAAAAAAATCATTTAATTTTTTATGAAGATCGCACAAGTGGTTTGTGTTTACCCACCTTATGGTGGTGGAATAGGTAAGGTGGCTGAAATGCAAAGTCGTGGCCTTACAAAAATTGGTGAAACTGTAGAAGTTTTTACACCTGATTTTGGTCGCGTAAAGATAACAGACGAAAAATTTAAAATTAACTATTTAAAACCCGTGATAAAATATGGTAATTCAGCTTTTTTACCACAACTTTTATGGCGTTTAAAAAGTTTTGATGTAATAATTTTACATTATCCATTTTTTGGTACATTGGAAGTTTTGTGGTTTATGAAAAAAATCGGTTTTTGGAATGGTAAAGTTTTTGTTTATTATCACATGGATTTTATATCAAAAAATTTATTTTTTAAAGTTTTTTCTTTACCTAGTCGCATGATTTTAAAATCATTTTTAAAAACAGCTGTTAAGGTTATGGTACAATCACTTGATTATACAATACATTCTACATTGGGAAAGTTTTATTTGGCTCATAAAGATAAATTTGTAGAGATAGCTTTGGGTGCTGATTTAAAACCAGTAATTTATAAAGAACAACAGATGACTAATGAAAATTTTATTTTATTTGTGGGTGGAATGGATCGGGCACACTACTTTAAAGGAGTCGATATTTTGTTAAATGCATTTAGTCAGTTGGTTTTACAACACCAAAAGATAAAATTGTTTTTGGTTGGTGACGGTGATTTACGCACAGAATATGAAAAATTAGCTATGTATTTGGGTTTAACAGAAAAAGTAAAATTTTTTGGCAGAGTTAATGATGTGGAAAAAGAATGGCTTTACAGCGAATGTAAATTTTTGGTTTTACCATCAATTAATTCTGGTGAGGCGTTTGGTATGGTGTTGGTTGAAGCTATGAAATACAGCAAAGCAGTCATAGCAACAAATTTACCTGGTGTGCGTATGGTATGTAAAGATAAAATTAATGGGTTTTTGGCACAGCCTGGAGATGTAAAAGATTTAGCAGAAAAAATGAAAATACTTTTAGAAGATAAAGATTTATGTGATAAGTTTGGTGAAATTGGAAGAAAAATGGTGGAGGATAAATTTAATTGGAAAATACACACAGAGAAACTAAGAGAAATAATTTATGTTTAGAAAATATTTTCATGAAATAATTTTATTTCTTACTGTTTTAATTACACGATTGCCATTTGTTTCGCATTATTTGTATAGCTGGGATGCGGTGCAGTTATCTTTAGCTTTACAGAAATTTAGTCTTCAGCAACACCAACCACACCCGCCAGGATATATTTTGTATGTTTTTTTAGGTAAAATTTTTAATTTTATCTTTTTTGATGCCAACTTAGCATATGTAATTATTAGTATTGTTGCCACGATTTTTACAGTCATCATTTTTTATTATTTTTGCAGCCTGTTTTTTGATAATAAAAAATTTGCTTTTTGGTTATCGTTTATTTTAATATTTAACCCTTATTTTTGGTTTTTTGGGGAAGTTGCTTCAACCTATATTTTTGATGCTTTGTTTTCCGTTATTTTTGTTTTTTTAAGTTTGCTTATTATTAAAAGCAAAAAAGTAAAATATTTGTATTGGTTCAGTTTTTTTCTAGCTTGTGCGGGTGGAATAAGAGAAAGTCTATTGCTATTATTTTTGCCATTGTGGTTTTTTGTTAGTATTTTTTTGATAAAAAATAAAAGCATAAATTTTAAACAGTTGGGTTATAGTATTGTTATTGGATTTTCTTCTTTTTTAGTTTGGTTTATTCCATTGATTTATTTGTCTGACGGTTGGCACAATTATTTATCAGTTACTAATTGGCAGTTGAGTCATGCTGTTTCGGCGACCTCTATTTTTCAGGTCGCTTCCTGGCAATTTTTTTTAGTAAACCTAAAAAGCGTTACTAAAGTGACTATTATTATTTTAAATGTGCTTATTTTGTTACCAATTTTTATTTTTTATAGCCAGAACAAGGAACAAATAAAGGATATTTTTACTCGACCAAATATCATTTTATTTTTATTGTGGTTATTACCTTCGTATTTTTTTTATAGTTTTGTTCATTTTGGTAATCCTGGTTATTTGATGACAGTGACTCTATCTTTGATAGTTTTATTTTCTGCGCCTTTATTTTTTATTTTTAAAACTGGCAAATTAAAAATATTTTTTTTCATAACTATGTGTGTTTGTTTGTTAGAAACATATTTTTTCTGTTTTGGTGCCAATTTTTTTACTAAGCCTTATGTGGGTACTAAAATATATAATCTTAGTTTATGGTATACAAAATTTAGTTATCAAAGTATTACTGATTTTGATGGTTTAATGGCTAATTATCGTAGTGAAATTAGTCAATTTAATCCAGCTAATACAATTTTGATAACAGAAAAAAGTTTTCAATATCGTTTGGAAGGTCAAGATGAGTGGATATCAAATATGGGAGAATATTTTCGACACTTAGAATATTATTTACCCGATTATAATTTATATGAATTGTTTGGGAATAATAAAAATCCACAATATTTTCATATAAAAAATCGTTCGGCATTAAAAATTATTTATGCCAGAAAAATTTTTATTCCACGCCAAGTAGATAAAATTATTATTATTGCTGATAATATTGATAAAGAAGTAATTAAGCAATCAGGAGCATATAGATTTGGTAATTTATTTATTATTGATTTAAAAAATAAAGACAAGGTCGAGTATTATTTTTATGAATTTATAAAAAATTAAGATTATGAATATTTATATTGTTATCCCAACTTATAATGAAAAAGAAAATATTGAAAAATTAGTGCGCGAAATTTGTAGACAACCAATTAATGGTCTACGTATTTTAATTGTGGATGATGATTCGCCGGATGGTACAGGAAAAAAAGCTGATAAGCTGGCTGCTGAATTGCCAGTGGATGTTTTGCATCGTGAAAAAAAACAGGGTTTAGGCGTGGCTTATCGAGCTGGATTTAAATATGCTTTACAAAAAGGTGCTGATTTTATTTTTGAAATGGATGCTGATTTTTCACACCAGCCACAAGATTTATCGCGTTTGCTGCTAGAGTGTCAAAATGGCGCAGCTTTGGCCATTGGGTCACGAAAAGTCAAAGGCGGTCAAATTATAGGTTGGAATTTTAAAAGAAAATTATATTCTAATGGCGCTATGTGGCTGGCTAAAATTTTATTGGGTTTAAAAACGCGTGACCTCACAGCTGGTTTTCGCTGTTTTCGAGCTGAAACTTTAACAAAGATAGATTATGAAAACATTTCAAGTAATGGTTATGCTTTTCAAGTAGAAACGGTTTATCGTTTAGAAATGGCCGGCTTAAAAATTGTGGAAGTACCTGTGGTTTTTCCAGACCGTGAGTTGGGAAAATCAAAGTTGAATAAGAGAGATATAACAGAATTTTTTAGAAAAGTATTTAAACTTTTTTGGTATCGTATTTGTAAAAAATAAAGCATGAATTATTTGTGGAAAAATAAATTTAATATTTTATTGGTAGGATTTTTTTTATTGCTTTTTTGTTTTCGTCTACATAATGCTATAAATTTTAATTCTTATTGGGGTTATGATGGTGGTGCACATTTGGAATACATAAAGACCGTCATGCAAGATTGGAGGTTGCCAACCATGGCTGAAAATTATTTGGCTTGGCATGAGCCGGGATTTTATTTTTTTAATGCTTTGTTGGGGTGGGCGACACAACCAATTTGTCAGACTAATTTTTTGGATTGCACAATTAAATTTTTACAAACAATCTCTGCTTTTTTAAGTCTTCTTTTTGTTTTTTTAGTTTATAAAACAGCGCAGAAATTTTCAAGTGACAAAAAAGTTTGGCTGGCGGCTGTAATTGGTGGTAGTTTAATTTCTGTGATGACCGAAACGACTAATTATTTAACCAATGAACTGTTGGCGGCTTTTTTAACCACTTTATTAATTTACTATTTTATTATTTTTTCGCAAAAAGGTTGGAACACAAAAAGAATTATTTTAATGAGTGTACTTTCTGGCGCGGCTTTGTTAACCAAACTGTCAGCCGTTATTTTTGTGTTAGCGCTTTTGGTATGGTTTATTTATAAAGCCTGTTATGAGCGCAAAATTAAATGGTTGGGGTATAGTTTATTGTTTTTAGTCATAGCTGGCGGTATTTATGCGCCATGGATTTTTTATAAACAAAAGCATTTTGGTAATGGTTTGTCTATAAATATATATGAAGAACAGATTAATGCCAAAGGGAATTTATCTAAAAATTTTTTCTTGCATGTGAGTGGCGAGATATTTAGGCAACCGTTTTGGATGAGCTCAAAAGATTCGTTTTTTAGTGTGGTGTTTGCCGATGCTTTTAGTGACTATTATACAATTGCCAATCATGTTGATAAAAATAATTTAGAAGTGCCAGACAGTCAGAAAGTTTTAACAGAAAGTGGTAATTTGGTGACTGTTAAGAAGTTTCAGCTTTCAATTTTACTGTTATATTTTTCTTTATTTTTTGTTTTTATTTTTATTGCCGGCGTGCTAGGATTATTCTGGCGTTGGATAAAAAGTGGTTTTAGACCAAATATTAATCTTTTCTTTCTAATTTTTATTAGTAGTTCTTTTTTAGCCCTGGCTTTTAATGTGTATAAATTTCCTTTTTTGGAGCGAGGAACTTTAAAAGCAAGCTTTATTCTTTCAACTTGGCCATTACTCATGATTGTTGGCTGGGCTTGGCTGAGTATGGTTTTAAAAAAAATCAAAGGCAACTTTTTATGGCTGCCTTTGGGGTTTATGATGGCTGTTTGGGCGGGTCTTTCATTCGCCATCAATTGGATTTGATGGTTTGACTAGCTGTCCATTTTCATGGATTTTTCCGCCCATAGTGACGCGGCCTCCACCAGCGCTGGCCGCTTTAGCCCATGAGATCCTCCTCGTGAGTTATAAATTACAGTTTAATTTTATCGTAGCACAAGGGGAAACGATGTCAATTATTTAAAAAAACTTTTATGAAAATTTGTTTAATCAATAATTTATACGACCCATACACCAAAGGTGGGGCAGAAACAGTGGTGAAAGCTACGGCCAATGGTTTGGTCAAAAATGGGCACACTGTTATGATAATTACTGTCGGCAGAAAAGATGAAATAATTGGGCAAGAGATTAAAATTTACCGCGTTAAAGCATGGAATATTTTTTCTTTTTTTGATATTGATAAAAAACCAGCTTTCCTACGCTTGATATGGTGGTTTTTTAATATTTTTAATTTTAGTGTTACCAAAAAGATTGAAAAAATTTTACAACAAGAACGTCCAGATTTGGTGCATACGCATAATTTAAGTGGTTTGAGTTTTTTATTACCACGCAGTATAAAAAAATTAAAAATAAGGCATATCCATACTCTGCACGATATTCAACTGGTTTATCCGTCTGGGCAATTAATTTATGGTCAAGAAAAGAATTTTATTAACACCTTTTTTTTAAGAATTGGGTATGAAAAAATAGTACGTGTATTGTTTAATTCACCACAAATAGTAATTTCACCCTCACAATGGCTGTTAGATTTTTACCTGAAAAAGGATTTTTTTACCCACAGTCAAAAGGAGTTGGTTTTGAATCCAAGCGTTGAAATTTTTAATAACCAACCTGGATTACCAAAGATTAAGGCCGATGAATTTAACTTTTTGTATGTGGGCCGAGTGGAAGAGTATAAAGGGGTTATATTGTTAATTCAAGCTTTTAAAAAATTACCCACAGATGGTAAAAAAGTTTTTCTACATATTGCCGGCACTGGACACGAGATGAAAAAAGCCTACGCTTTAGCCGCAGAAAGTGAAAATATTTTTTTCTACGGCCAATTAGAACACGAACGTTTGACAGATTTGTATCGGCAGGCACAGTTTTTGGTATTAACAACTTTGACTTATGAAAACTCACCAACCGTCATCGCGGAGGCTTTTAGTTATGGCCTGCCAGTTATTGCGTCTAATCTGGGTGGAATTGTTGAGTTGATCCAAGAAGGCAAGACTGGTTTTTTGTTTAAACCTGGTGATGTTGAGAGTCTGGTGAAAATTATGTCACACGTTTTAAGGGGTGATAATTTAAATGATTTAAGTCAGAACTGTTGGCAACGCGCCAAAAAACACAGTTTAAATATATATATTAAAAAGTTAGAAGAAATTTATTTAAGCTAATTTGCTTGAATATTTTTTTTGTGCCATAATGTTTTATATGTCAGACAATAAAGAAAAAATTCAACAGCTTTTGGAAGAAAAGATCAAAGCCTTAAACGCAGCACCAGATTTTAAGGAATATTTTAAATTGATGCGCGAAATAAACCGTGAGTTTATTGGTACTTGGCAGTTTATAGAAAAACTTTTGGAGCCAGATCCGATTTTAGCTTATAAATTTTTGATTGAAAGTTTTGGTAAAAAAGCTGAATTAGACAGGGAAAATAATAAGTTGGAAAAAGACAAAGAAGAAACGATTGAAAAATTTACTAAGCAAGTTTTGGATCTTTTTGAAAAACGTGATTTTGAAAAAACTACGCAACAACTTTTTTATGTATTATTGGGTAATGTAATGGAGCATGTTGGTCAGGCAGAAACTGATGTAAATAAATTTAATTTGGAAACCGATCTTTATCCAAAATTAAAAATGCCTTTATCGTTGGCGTTTTTTATGTTTCAAAATTTAGCTTTTGGTCCCGTGACTGCCAAAATTAACGCCTTAAGTCCGGAATATTTAAGAAAGTATTGTGCATTGGTTTTGGGTTTATGGCGCACTGTGTTTGAATTGATGGCTTATGAAAGACATGTGGCTGCTCATGAGACCGAAGAACAACATGCTACACATCAACACAGTAATAATGTGGCAAATAATGACACACAAGAGAACCAGAAAGAAGAACCAAAGGGGTGATGTTTTTTTGGTTAAACATTATGAATTATAAAAAATGATTCACTTTTTGAGTGGATTTTTATTTTGTCTTTTTTGACAAAAACCTTATTTTTTGTTAATATAGATATTGTCTAAAGGGTGGGTGAGCGATCGCCCTGATTGTATAATCGGGGAGGAAAGTCCGGACGCCACATAAAGGATAGTTCTGAAACAGAACCGAGTATAAGAAATACAAGAAAAATAAGTTACGATCGTTTTATTTTTCTTGGTCAATTTTAAAACTCCGAGCAAGCGCCACAGAAAATAAACCGCCTTGTTAGCTAAAGACTCACAAGGTAAGGATGAAACCGCGGTGTAAGAGACCACGCGCTTCTATGGTGACATAGATTTGGGTAAGCCTTATCCGGCGCAAGTTCTTTTAATAGAACGCGTTAGATAGATGATCGCATTCCGTTTAAACGGAAACAGAATCCGGCTTATGATCCCGCCCTTTGGATCTAAAAGAATTTTAATTTATGAAAAAAACTGATTTGACCTTTTCAGCTATTTTGGTGCCCTTGGATTACGCCATGCTGATTTTAGCAGCGACAGCTGCTTATTTTTTGCGTTATGTTGCATGGATTCAGACAATTAGACCGGTGATTTTTAATTTGGAATATAATCAATATTTAAGCTATGTGTGTTTAATTGCTGTGGGTTGGTTGCTTATTTTTATTATTGCCGGATTGTATCAGATTAAGGGTCCAACAAAAATTTTTGATGAAATTGGTAAAATATTTTTGGCTTGTTCAACTGGGATGTTGGCGGTTATTGTGGGAGCGTTTTTTTCGCGCGAACTTTTTAATTCACGTTTTATTTTATTAGCAGCGTGGATTTTTTCAATTCTGTTTGTACTGTTAGCCAGATTAAGTGTGCGTTTGATTCAATACATTTTATTAGGTAAGGGTTTGGGTGTTAGACGAGTGGTAATGATTGGCGCAAATGATTCGGCTGACGATATGGCTAAAGAAATGTATCGTAATAAACGTTTGGGTTATTTTTTAGTGGCACGTTTTAATAATTTTACCAATGGTACACAGGAAGAACTGGAAACACTGTACAACAAACAGGGTTTTGATGAAATTATGCAGGCGGATACCAATTTAAGTCGTGAGCAAAATTTAGCCTTATTGGATTTTGCCGACGAAAAACATTTAATTTTTAAATACGCGGCTGATTTTTTTACCACCCAAAGTCCCCGGGTTGATTTGTATACCATTGCCGGCGTGCCGATTGTTGAAGTGAAGCGCACAGTGTTGGATGGATGGGGAAAAATTTTAAAACGCGCTTTTGATATTTTTTTTGCTGTTTTGTCTCTAATTATTTTAATGCCACTATTTCTTATTATTGCCTTGTTGGTTAAAGTTGATTCAATCGGGCCAATATTTTATGGCTCTAAAAGAGTAGGAGTTAAGGATCAGACTATTGTAATTTGGAAATTTAGATCGATGATAAAAAATGCTGAGGCTTTTAAAGACAAACTCATGGTGCAGAATGAAAGAAAAGATGGTCCACTTTTTAAGATAACAAATGATCCACGCTTAACAAGAGTTGGTAAATTTTTACGACAGTGGAGTCTGGATGAATTGCCACAACTTTGGAATGTCTTGCGCGGTAGTATGAGTTTGGTGGGTCCACGACCACATGAATTAAAAGAAGTTCAAAATTATGAAAAACAGCAAAAAAAACTATTGAACATCAAACCGGGCATAACTGGTTTAGCTCAAGTTTCCGGTCGTTCAGATTTGGAATTTTCTGAAGAAGTGCGTTTGGATATTTTTTATATTGAAAATTGGTCTTTTTGGCTGGATTTAATTATTTTAATCAAAACTCCGTGGGTAGTTTTAGCTAGAAGAGGGGCGAAGTAAATTTAAAACAGCTGTGAGGCTGTTTTTGTGTTGGGTTTAAAGTTGCTTTTTAAGTATTAAATTGGTAAGATAAAAAAATGAAAATTGCTTTGATTAATGATATGTTGGTCCAAGAAGGCGGACAGGAAAGAGTCCTGCGCGCCTTGCAAGAACTTTATCCAGAAAGTCCAACTTTTGTTTTAATTTATGATGAACAAAAAAAAGCCCAATATTATAGACAATCGGACTTAAGAGCTTCTTTTTTGCAACATATGCCCGGCATAAAAACAAAGTATCAATGGTATTTACCATTGATGCCCATGGCTATAGAATCGCATGATTTAAAAGATTTTGATATAGTAATTTCATCCAGTTCGTCTTTTGCTAAAGGCGTGATTACGAAACCTGATACTTGTCATGTTTGTTATTGTCATACACCAACCAGGTATTTGTGGTCTGATTTTAAAGGCTATGTAGAAGATTTACCTTATCCTGGTGTGGTTAAGAAATTTTTACCATTTTATTTATCTTTTTTGCGTAATTGGGATTGGTCGGCGGCACAACGAGTGGATTATTTTTTAAGCAATTCCAAAAACGTACAAAGCCGTGTTAAAAAATATTATCAAAAAGATTCTACAATAATTTATCCGCCAGTTGAGGTGGAAAAATTTTCTATTGCCAATCAAATTAAAGATTACTATTTAATTGGTGGCAGATTGGTACCTTATAAGCGTTATGATGTGGCGATTCGGGCTTTTAATAAACTAGATTTACCATTGAAGGTTTTTGGTACTGGACCAGAAATGGATGAGCTTAGAGGAATGGCAAAAAATAACATTAAGTTTTTGGGTGAAGTTACAGATGATCAAAAGATGCAATTATACAATGAGGCGATAGCTTTTATAAACCCACAGGAAGAGGATTTTGGTATTACGGCAGTCGAAGCGATGGCAGCAGGTCGTCCAGTGATTGCTTATGAAGCAGGCGGTGCTTTAGAAACAGTCGAACCAAATTTGAGTGGAGAATTTTTTGAGGATCAAACCTGGGAAAGTCTGGCCAATACAATTATTCATTTTAAACCAGAGAAGTATGATGCACAAAAAATTCGTGCACACGCCATGAATTTTAGTAAAGAAAATTTTCAACGCCAAATGATTGAGTTCGTGGATAAAATTAAGAATAAAAAATAAATAAACCCCCACGTTCTTAATTTTGGGAGTTTTTATTATTGTGAGAGTGTTTTTTATTAATACTTAAAAATCCAGATTTTACCAGCCATAATTTTCCAGCTTTCTTTTGCCGTGTTTTTGCCTTCTACAACTAGTTTTTTGTAATTAGTCCAATAATCGTTAAAAATTAAATATACATTTTCGACGCCAGTAAGTTGTTTGGCAGAGTCAATAAATTTTGGTTGGATACCTTGATAGGTAATATTAAGATAAATCTGGTAAAGCGGAGAAGAGGTTGGCAGGGGATAATAAAAAAAAGTATTATAATATTTTTTAAAACCAAATTCTTGTAAAGCAGCGGCAGAAGTTGATTGGTTGGCTAGGACAATATAATTTTCAGCCATATTTTTTTGTTCAATGAGTTGAACAGCTTGGATATCGGTTGTAGACACACTATAACCTTTGTTTTTTTCTAGACGATCATAACGCGGATAGGAAAAATAAAAAATCGAAACGGCAACAAAAGATAAAGTAAAGGCCACCAGGCTAAATTTTTTTGAGTTATTTTTTTTGTCCAAATTAAAATTAGTGGCCAAAAATAATAAAAAAGGCAAAGCAAAAAAGTAAGCAGCGTGTGCAAAGCGCAGTGGAAAAATATTTTGCTCATAATTAATTACAGCACTAAAGTTTAAACATTTTAATAGTAAGGCATTAAATAATAGAATAAAAATAAGCCATGGGAAGATAAATATTTTTTTGCCAGTATTTACGGAATGTGTTTTATAAAATTTATAAAAACCAAGCGTGCTGCCTAAAGCCACTAATAAAATAAAATATTTTTTTAATAAATAAGGTGCATGTAAAAAAGAATAGAAAGATAAATAACTGTCTTGCGCCAGCCAAGTTTTTAAGACTTCTTTGGGCCCATTAAAATTAAAAGTTAGATTAAAATTGGGTAACAAAAAAGTGGCGCCTAAAAAAAGTATCGGTAGAACAAAAAGAAATAAAAATAAAGAAAGATTAAAGATAAGCTTTTGCTGCGAGTCTGTTTTTAGCCAATATAACCAACAGTACATTAAAGCGGGTATGCCGGCTAAGGGGTGAATGACTGTAATGGTGAGACCCAAAAACCACAATTGGTTTATCTTGAGGGTTGTAGAATGTAAATTCATAAAAACCAACCAGACAAAAACAATTAAAAAAATGTTGGCTAAATGTTGAGGTGTGGTAACAAAGAATGTGAATAAGGTTAGGAGGGCGGCGAATAAGGCCAAAATTTGGGCTAATTTTTTTTTGATAATTAATTTTAAGAAAGCAAAATAAGTAGCCAGTGGTATTAACAGGGCGCCCAAAAGTGGGGCTAAAAATTTATCAATAGCAGTTAGATTTATATATGAAATTTTGGCAATAAAAACTATTAAACCATATTGACCAATGTAATAGGGTGTTTTGGGTAAGATAAAACCTTGTGTAAAAATTATTTTTTCTGCAACGCGGTGGATAAAAGGATCAAAACCGTAACCAATTTGGTAAATGACGATCGCCACAGAAGCACTTAAAAGAATGTGTAAAATAATTAAGATTATATTTTGGTAAGTGGGGAATTTAAAAATTTTAAATAGCAAAAGAAAAGTGGCTAAAAAATATAGCAAAAAAAATAGTGTGGGTAAAACTACCCACGGTGAAACAATGGCGTCAGAGTTTTGGTATATAACCAGAAAATAAGATAATACAATGAAGAGACTAAAGTAAATGAGGTTAAGAAAAAAAATGATTTTATGATCATTTTTTTTATTAGGTTCATTAGTAAAGATTGGTTGGCGCGGCTGGGTGGGTATGGTTTGGCTAGCTGGCAAAAAAATAATCGTTACTAATGGCATTAGCAAAATCAGAAAAATTGATAAATTGGCGAGTCCGATTGTGTAATAAAGAATTACACTAGATAAAATTATCTCAGCAATCAAAAAGATAAAACCCAGAAAAAATTGAAAATATTTTTCTTGACTAGAGAAAAGTCGTTGACCAAAGTGAAAACTAAAAAAATAAAAATAAATTAAAGTTAAAAGCCCGCCTACAAATGGGTTTTTAAATACCAGCATATTTAACACCAAGATTGAAATTATCAGCAGAGGTTGAATTGATAATTTAATTTTTTGTAGCATATTTATATGCTAATCATACTTTAAAAAATTATGAAAGGCAAATAACAGTAATCCGTAGGGGGTAATAAATTAAATAAAATAGGCCTTTTTATTTTGTCGAGTTTAAATGTTATAATACAACCATGAAGACATTAAATAAAAACAAAGAAATCATTGTTTTGTCAATTTTAGCTGGTGTGTTTTTTGTATTTTATTCTTTTTTGCCTTTAGCACAGATTATAAAAAGTGAAGTGCCGTTTAGTCAGGTTGGTTTTAAATTCAACACACCAGATGAGGTGACCAACTATTATTTTACTAAACTGTATAAAGAAACCGACCAGCTGTATTATGTGGAACCATATAATTTAATGGCGGATGGTGTGGTGTTTCCGCGTTGGGCCAAGCCAGTGCAAGAAAAAGTGGTGCCAGGAACTTTTCAGGGATTAATGTTGATTTATGGTACACTGGCAAAAATTTTTAGTACCTGGAGCATTCTTTTCTTAACGCCGTTTTTTGCTGTGCTGGGTGTTGTATTTTTTTATTTATTGCTTAAATTGTGGTTTGAAAAAAAAACAGCTTTTGTGTCAGCTGTTTTGATGTTTGTATTTCCGGGTTTTTGGTATTATGCTTCGCGCACACTGTTCCATAATGTTTTATTTTTAACCTTGCTTTTGGCAGGGCTTTATTTTTTAGTTAATTTATTACAGACAGATCCGTTGGGTGAGTACAAATTAAAATCAAAACGCAAACTATTTTTTGCTGTGATGGGTGGTTTGTGCATGGGTGGCGCTTTAATTACGCGTTCATCCGAGTTTGTGTGGGTCTTTTTGATGGTGTTTGGTATTTTAATTTTTTATCGCCAAAATTTAAAATTTAATTTAACATATTTAACGCTTAGTTTTTTATTTTTTTGTTTATGCGGTGTGCCAGTTTTACATAATAATAAAACTTTGTATGGTTCATATTTAGCCAGTGGTTATTCACAGATGGTAAGCTCCAATTTAGAAGATTTAGCGCAAATCCAACCCATTGGTTTAACCCAAGCGCTTTTATTACCGTTTGGTTTTCATCCCCGCGTGATGGTTAATCACGTTTTTGCTAAATATTTTTGGCAACTTTTTTGGCCTTGGATTTTATTTTTTATTGGCGGCATGATTGTGTTTTTTAAAAATAAAAAAACCAGTGGACAAAAATTATATTTTTATTTATTTTTAGTTACCGGATATTTGATGCCATACTATGGTTCGTGGTTTTTTCAGGATAGTCTCAATCCGCGCTCAGTCAGTATTGGTTCGTCTTATATTCGTTATTTTTTACCGCTATTTATCTTTGCTTTACCATTCATTGCTTTGCTGTTGATTAAAATTTCTGAAGTTATAAAAATTAAAAATAAAAAAATTATTTTGATTGGTTTAATTTTTGTATTGACCGCTGTGGCTATTGATTTAGTTTATTTTAAGGGCGAAGAAAATTTGATTGCCATAAAGGATAATCTTTTACGTTATCGTTTGCAAGCTCAAGATGTGATAGCCAAAACTCAACCTAATGATATAATTTTGATGGATGTATCTAATGATAAGGTTGTTTTTCCAGAAAGGCAACACGTGGTAGTACCGCAAGGTGGAGCGGAACTTTTGGCGATGAGCCAGTTTTTAAAAATAACGAATGTTTATTTTTTATATCGTCCAGCTGAAATTAATTTGGAATATTTAAACCAAACAAAATTTTATCCATATAATTTAGAAATTTATGATAAGCAAGAAGTTAGAGGTGGAGGAATTTTGTTTAACGTACGGCAAAAGGCAGAATATTATGTTTTAAATAATTAGTTTATTTTTTATGGTTATGCGTTTGGTAAAAATATTTTTAATTTTATTTTTTATTATTTTAACTTTTTGGTTATTGTGGTTTGATTTTGTACCGGGCAAGAGTTTAGCAGTCAACTATGATTTTTGCACAACAAGTCGTATGCTGACAGAATTTTCTCCCGGTGACAGATTGTGGCCAGTGGAAAAAGGAGAAGGTGGGTGTTGGCAAAGAATGGCCAAGAGTCCGGTTTATTTTGATGTGCGTACTCCACAAGTTTTTAAAACAGCTGAAGTGGAAATTAAATATAAAAATTTAGGCAATGAAAAATTTCAGATTGGACCACAAATTGTTAAAAACGAATGGCAGTGGATTTTGGTTGATATTTTACCAACCGAACAAAGAGGTGAGTGGCAGGTGGCAAGAATCAATTTTGATTTAAGTCAGGTTTATCAAGGTGCGCCGGTGATGCGCTGGCTTATTTCCGCACCCACGATTGAACAAAACCAGCAAAGCATTGTAATTGGTACGATTAAAATTGTTTTTAAAAAAGAACAACTTAGTTTTGCTAACGCTACAGAACAGATAAAAAATTATTTAAGAAAAATAGAAAGATAAAATATGATGAAAGATTTTTTTCAGGAATTTTTTATTATTAGTATAGGTGTTTTTTTCTTTTTTTTCGCTTTAGAATTAATTAAAGAAGGCTTGGTTTCTAATCACTTTGATTCGAATATAATTTTAGTAGTCGTTATTTTTTCTGGCTTTATGGTGATTGTGTGTGATTTAAAAAATATTAATTAAAAAATAATTTTATGGGAGATTGTCTTTTTTGCAACATTGTAGTTGGAAAAATTCCAGCATACAAAGTTTATGAGGATGATATTTTTTTGGCTTTTTTGGATGTTCATCCTTCGTCTTTTGGTCACACAATGGTGGTGCCTAAAAAACATGTTTCTACTATGTTTGATTTGAAGACCGATGAACTTGGAGAATTATATAAAAAAGTTTGTGAGATTGCTCTGGCGATAAAAAATTCTGAGATCAAAGCGACTGGTTTTAATATTGGAGTCAACCATTGGAAAACGGCCGGTCAAGAAATTGAACATTTACATGTGCACATTATACCTCGTTTTGAGGGCGATGGTGGTGGAGCTATACAATCAATTGTAAAAAGTGAAAGTAAAGATAGCTTGGAGAATACAGCAGAAAAAATTAGAAGCCAAATTGGCTAGTTATTGTATCTGACTAACAAAAAGACCCTCAGTTGAATCAAACCAATAAAGATTATTACCCTTACTGTTAATAAGCAGGCGATCAGCTTTTTTGAATTTAGTAAAACTAGTAATTTCACGACGATAATTAATCATCACCAGTTCGTTAATGACTAGTTCGTCGGCAGTGAGATATATGATATGTGTGGGTATGGGATACCACAGTACGTCTTTAATTTTTGAACCTAGTCGTGTGATGAGTTGTTTGGGGTCGTCTTTTTTGGCAGTTTCCCAGATCCAGATTTCATAAGCATTGCCAAAGAGAAAAGAGTCTTGATCTTGATTCCAGGTAATAAAATTAACACCTGGAATTATTGTTTTTGGGGTGCTAAAAATTTTTTGTTGCAAGTCAAATATATAGAGTAGCTGATTTTTTTGATCAATCAAGTTTATGATATTTGTTGGTGATGGATAAATTTGATAATTGTCAGACCAGGGCAGTGAGCTGATTAGTGTTTCTTGATTGGAGTTTAAAGATGAAAATAAATTTAACTCGACCGCATTATTTTTTTCTTTTAGATAATAGACATCACCAGTAGAGACAATCTCAAAATCAACAATGTTGTTACCGGAGATTATTTTAAGGATGACTTGATTGGGAATTATAATTTTATCAATGCCAAAACGAGACAAGCCAAGCAGGGTTAAGGGATTTTGTGGGTCAAAGATAATTTTTTTGTAGTTTTCTGACGCCCAGGTACTAATATTGAGAGTTTGTTGGTTGGAAAAATCAACCCAATACCAGACATTGGATGTATTTTTTATGAGTGCTTGGTTGCCGGATTCATTAAGAATAATACTATCAATTTCCGTGCTGTTTATTTTTACGTTTTTTAAAGATCCATCTTCGGCATCAAATAAGAAAACTTCTTTTTTATTGTCTGTTTCACTGGTGGCGGAAAAAGCTAAACGATTATTTTTTAGGTTAGAAAAAGTCTTAATTTTGGCTTTTAGTAAAATTTTTGTCGCCGGGTCAGTTTTAAAGAGACGAATATATTGGGCAAAGGCCGTCTCACCAGGGAAAATGTGCAGATCTTTGGTCCAGGGTAGGTAGTCTTGTTTTTTGACTTCAATGTGATATTCACCTGGAGTTAAGTTTTTTAAACGAGCAGTGGTTTTTTCAGGTAACAGTGTTCCGTTGAGATAAATATCTGCAGTGTCAGGTTTTGATTCCAAAAATAAAACTCCGGTTTTTTGCCAAGTTTTTTGTTGCCAATTAAATTTATAGCCTTGAGCCCAAATTAATACCAACGGTGCGGTGACAAAAAAGACCAAAAAAAAGATAATATAAATAATGCGACGACGAAAAAGAGTCATAGTGGTTGATTAAAATTGTTTAGATATTAATTTTAATGTTAACAAAAAATTGATTAAAAATCAATTTTTTTGTTTCTTTTTAAATTGTGTTATAATAGAAAAGTGCTAAGCTTAAAAAGCATTTTATTTTTTATATATGGATTATCCGCAATTGCATGACGAAGTTAAACAAGCTAATTCAAAGCAAGGCTGGTTGTTGCGTTTTATAATTGTTATTTTGATCGGTGTGATTGTCTTTATGGCTTTTAGTTTTGGTCGTAAAGTTGGTAAAAGCACCATTACAACACAGGTGCCTGAGACTTCAGCCAATACCCAATTTGGTCAAGTGTTGGATAAAGAACAACTGCCAGAATATTTAAAGAAAGATGTCAATTTTGATATCTTTTGGCAGGTGTGGAGTAAAATTCAAAATGAATACATTGAGCGGCCGGTGCCTGAGACAAAACTTTTCTATGGTGCCATGATGGGTTTGGTGGCGGCATTAGGAGACCCGTATTCTATGTTTTTAGAGCCACAAATCTCAAAGGAATTTCAAGCTGAGTTGCAGGGACATTTTGAAGGTATTGGCGCCGAAATTGCTGTCAAAAATAATCAACTGACTGTTGTGTCACCCCTGCCGGAATCACCGGCTGAAAAAGCCGGACTTAAAGCGGGTGATAAAATTATTTTAATTGATGATTTGACCACGACTGGTCTTGATGCTAGTCAGGCGGTGCAAAAGATTCGTGGTCCCAAGGGGACCCAGGTGGTTTTAACTATTGCGCGTGGGGATGCTTTGGAACAGAAAAAAATTGTTATTATTCGTGATACAATTAAGATTATTTCTGCGTCGTGGAAAATGGAAGAAAAAAACAATAAAAAAATTGCTGTTATTAAATTATCAAATTTTAATGAAGATACTGATAGCCGTTTAGTTGCAGCGATTAATGAAATTTTAACTCAAAACCCACAGGGTATTATTTTGGATTTACGGGGTAATCCAGGTGGTTACATAGATCAAGCCATTAGTGTTGGTTCGCACTGGGTGAGTGTGGGGAAAACCATTGTGGTAGAAAAGTTTTTTGATGACAAACAAACTCAGCATTTGGCCAACGGTCAGGCCGAGTTAAAAAATTATAAAACCGTGGTTTTAATTAATAAGGGTTCAGCCTCAGCCTCAGAAATTGTGGCTGGCGCTTTAAAGGACCATCAATTGGCGACTATTGTGGGTGAACAAAGTTTTGGCAAAGGTTCAGTTCAGAATTTGGAAGATCTACCAGATGGTTCGGCAGTCAAATTGACGATCGCGCGCTGGTTAACGCCCAATGGTACAACGATTGACAAACAAGGTATTACGCCAGATGTAGTGGTTGAATTGACTGAGGAAGATTTTAATAATGATAAAGATCCACAGTTGGAAAAAGCATTAGAATTGTTGACGCAATAATTTTTTAAAAAACATTATGAAAGTAATATTTTTACAAGACATAAAAAATGTAGCCAAAAAGAATGATGTCAAAGAAGTTAATGCTGGTTATGCGTTTAATTTTTTATTACCACAAAAATTGGCTGAAGTGGCGACTAGTGAGAAAATAAAACAGGTGCAAATAAACAAGAAAAAAAATCAGACTCACGAGAAAAAGATTAAAACAAAGTCACACAAAGTGGCGGCAAAAATTAACAATCAAATGATTCATATTGAAAAAAGGGCTTCTGAAAAGGGGCACCTATTTGCTGCAATTTCAGTTGAAGAAGTGGTTGGGGCTATAAAAAAAGAATTTGGTTTAGTTTTTGATCCCAAAGATTTAAAAATTAAAGAACATATAAAAGAAATTGGTACTCACAACATTGAATTAGTTGTGGCTGGCCAAAATATTTTTTTAAAGATTTTGGTGACCGCTTTGACTGAATCTAAGTCTTAAAAACCGTTACCGCATTTAAGCGGTTTTTTAAAAATAATTTTTTATGCGCAAAGTAAAAAATATATTTTTGTGGTTGGCGGCGTGATGTCATCAGTCGGTAAGGGTGTAGCAGCCGCTTCGTTGGCAAAAATTTTACAATCAAAAGGTTTTAGAATTGCCAGTATAAAATGTGATATGTATGTAAATGTGGATGCTGGTACCATCCGACCAGCCGAACATGGCGAAGTTTTTGTGGGTGAAGATGGAGTGGAAGCTGACCAAGATCTGGGTAATTATGAAAGGTTTACTGATCAAATTTGTACACGTGATAACTATATTACCACCGGTCAAGTTTACCAAGAGGTTATACGGCGTGAAAGAAATTTGGAATATGACGGTGAGGATGTAGAGGTGGTACCAGATATTCCCAATGAAATAATTCGGCGTATAGAGGTTTGTCAAAGAAAAAATAAATCTGAAGTGACAGTAGTGGAGATTGGTGGTACGGTAGGCGAATATCAGGTTTTGTTATTTTTGGAAGCCGCTCGCATGCTAAAGGTAAAAAATCCGGCTGATGTGTTTTTTGTCTTGGTTAGCTATTTGCCAACCCCGATCATTTTGGGTGAACAAAAGTCCAAACCAACGCAGTATGCCATCCGGACACTTAATTCAGCTGGTATTATGCCGGATTTTATTTTATGTCGGGCCGATAAAACGGTTAAAGAAAACATTAAAAATACTATTAGCACGGTCTGTAGCCTACCACGCGAGCGTATTATTTCGGCACCAGATGTTTATTCAATTTATGATGTGCCAATTAATTTTGAAAAAGAAAATTTGGGTCAGGTGATGTTGCAGACTATGGGTTTGAAAGCCAGAACACAAAAACTTGAAGATTGGAAAAAGTTAGCTTTAAAAATTAAAAAGATAAACAAAAAAATCACCATTGGTATTGTGGGTAAGTATTTTAATTTTAAATCATGTCGTGATACTTATATTTCTGTAATTGAAGCCATCAACCACGCGTGTTGGTTTAATAATGTTAAACCAGAAATTTTATGGTTAGATGCAGAGGAATATGAAAATAATAATAAAAAATTAAAAGAGCTTAAAAACGTTGATGGCATAATCGTACCGGGAGGTTTTGGTAAGCGAGGCACAGAAGGCATGATTTTGGCAGCTCGTTATGCCAGAGAAAATAAAATTCCATATTTTGGTTTGTGTTTGGGTATGCAAATTATGACCATTGAATTTGCGCGCAATGTTTTAAAATTAAAAAAAGCCAATTCGACTGAGCTGGATCACAATACAACCAATCCAGTTATTGCGACCATGGAAGAGCAAAAGAAAAACATTGCAGAAAAAAATTACGGTGGCACCATGCGTTTAGGTTCTTATAAAGCCAACTTGGAAATAGATTCCTTAAGTTACAAAGCTTATTTGGAAAAAATAATTTTTGAACGGCACCGTCATCGTTATGAGTTTAATAATGATTATAAAAAAAGATTGGAAGCAGCTGGCTTAAAAGTAACTGGTTTTAATCGTGAGCGGGGATTGGTAGAAATTGTAGAGGTAAAAAATCATCCGTGGATGGTGGGTGTACAGTTTCATCCAGAGTTTAAATCACGGCCGCTTAATCCGCATCCGTTGTTTAAAGATTTTATCAAAGCCAGTTTGAAGAGAAAAAATAAAATAAGTAAATAAAAAACAAAAGACGGCCAAATAAATAAGCCGTCTTTTGAAATTTAAATTTTATTATTCTACCACACTAACAAACTTTTTCCATTTGAGTTTGCCGGCAAAAGTTGTTTTTTTGCGGCGATAAAAATGAACCTTGCCGGATTTAACTGCAAATAAAGTATCATCTTTACCTTTCATGACATTTTTACCAGGATTAAATTTGGTGCCACGTTGACGGATGATGATGGCGCCGGCCGGGGCGTTTTCATTTTCATAAAGTTTAACGCCCAAACGTTTGGAGATTGAATCGCGACCCAATTTTGTTGAGCCCTGTGCTTTTCTATGTGCCATATAAAAAATAGAAACATTAAAACGCTGTTAAGCGCACTAATGTGAAATTAATATTTATTTTATTCTAACAAATTATAACTTAAGTGTCAAATTGCGGAAGTCAGCATTATTAGGTATAATAAAATTATAAAATTAATTATAATTGTATGTATAGTTCAATAGTTTTGGAACATTTTCAAAATCCGCACAATCAGGGAGTTATTCCTGATGCTGACACCATGGGTCAAGTTGGCAATCCGGTGTGTGGCGATATTATGAAATTATATTTGAAATTTCGTGAGTCTGATAAGGATAAACCCGTTGAACAACGAATCATAGAAGATATAAAATTTGAAACTTTGGGTTGTGGAGCAGCTATTGCTTCTACTTCAATGTTGACAGATTTGGCTAAAGGAAAAACTGTAGCTGAAGCTTTAAAAGTTACCAAACAGGATGTGGCGGATGCTTTGGGTGGTTTGCCAGCGGTTAAAGTTCATTGTTCAATCTTAGCTACAGAGGCACTAGAAAAGGCAATAGAAGAATATAAAAATAATTTGCAACTTAAAAAATAAAAAATATTAATTAAAACTTTATGAAAAACCCCATCATCCGTACAATTTATTTATACCTTTTTGCCTTGGTTGGTTTGGCTATGCTAGTTATTGGTCTATCTATGATTATTAACTTGGGTTTAAAGACGTGGATTTTTACCCAAGCCGATAAAATAGATAGTTATAATAATCAGCCAATGCCTTTATATCTAAATAGTGATATAAAGGTTGCACAGGAAGTAAAAGTTTGTGCTGATAAATGTGAGTTAACTCAAACTCAAAAAGAACAAGTGGATAATTGGTTGCTGGAATACCAAAAATGGGAAAAAGAACAGAAAAATGTTGATACCAATGCTTGGGTAGTTAGGACAAGACAACGTCAAGCCGCCACTGCCGTTTCTTTAATTTTGGTCGGTTTACCACTATGGTTATTTCATTGGGGGGTGATTAAAAAAGATAACAAAGAAAAAGAAGTTTAATTTATAATTAAAAATAAATAAATATGAATATTCAAGAAAAAATACAACAAGAATTGGATTTAATTCGCCCACATTTGCAAATGGATGGGGGAGATGTGGAGTTGGTGGAATTTGATGAAGCTGGTGGTGTGTTGAAATTGCGCTTACAAGGGCATTGCGCTGGCTGCCCGATGAGTCAAACAACTTTGCAAGAAGGTATTGGTAGAGCTGTGAAAGATAAAATTAAAGAAGTTAAAGAAATTGTGGCTGTCTAAAATAATTTTAAAATTATTATTATTGTCATTCCCACGTAAGTGGGAATCCAGAAAACATGAAAGCATTAATTTGGTATTGTAAAAAATTTAAAATAAGTGATGTAAAAAAGTCTACTCGAATGAAACCCATTATTCAAGATCTAGAAGAAAATTTAGACGAAAAAAAAGTTGTGGTACCTTGGGTTACTATAGAGTCTCACAAGGACGAAAATTTTTTTAGTGATTTTTTAAATGACCTAAAAATCGTAGCAGATAAATTTAAAACAAAAAAGATTATTTTATGTCCTTTTGCACATTTTGCTTCAAAAATACCATCAAAGGAAATATCTTTTGAAATTTTTTGTAATTTAGCTGATTATTTAATAAAAAACGGTTTTGAAGTAAAAAAAGTTCATTTCGGTAGTTATAAAAATGTTTTATTGTCATCACCTGCCAGTGAATATCAGGTTATGTTTAGAAGTTATTCAAAAGAATTTATTAGAAAAAAATAAAATTTAAAATTAAAATTTTATGCAAAATATATATTTTGATCATGCGGCAACTACGCCAGTTGATAAAAGAGTTTTAGAAGCCATGTTGCCATATTTCAGTGAAATTTATGGCAATGCCTCGTCTTTACATTCATTTGGCCAAGAAGCTTTAAAAGCCATAGATGAAGCGCGTGTTCAGGTGGCAAATTTTTTAGGCTGCGAAACCAATGAAATAATTTTTACTTCGGGCGCCACTGAAGCAGATAATTTAGCTATTATGGGTGTGATTTTTGCCAGTAATTATTTAGAAAAAAAAATACATATTATAACAACAGAATTTGAACATCCAGCGGTTTTGGAAACTTGCAAGTATTTGGAAAAACAGGGCGTGGAGGCGAGTTATATAAAACCGGGCAGTGACGGAGTTATAAAAGTTAGTGATATTGAAAAAGAAATCAAAGATAATACGCTTTTAATTTCTGTCATGTATGTCAATAATGAAATTGGCACCATTCAACCAATTAAAGAAATAGGGGAATTGGTGAAAAAAATAAATGCAGAAAGAAATAATAAAATCTATTTACACACCGACGCAGTGCAAGCAGCGCTTTACTGTGAGATGAAAGTTAATAATTTGGGAGTTGATTTATTGGCACTCTCGGGTCATAAAATTTATGGATCCAAAGGCGTGGGTGTTTTGTATATAAAAAAAGGAACACGTTTGCAAAGTATACAACATGGTGGTCATCATGAGTTTGGCAAGCGTGCTGGTACTTTAAACACCCCCCTAATGGTTGGAATGGGCAAAGCAGTGGAATTAATTAAAGAATATAATCAGGAAAAAATAAAAAATTTGCGGGATTATCTGTGGCAAGAATTGCAAAAAAATATTACTGATGTTACTCTCAATGGTTCCTGGAAAGAAAGGACGCCCGCTAATTTAAATATTTCTGTGCAAGGCGTGGAAGGCGAGGCTTTGCTTCTAGGTTTGGATATGGCTGGGATTGCGATTTCCACTGGTTCGGCCTGTTCGTCCGGCTCTCTTGAACCATCACACGTTTTAATGTCCATTGGCTTGTCACACGAGGCAGCGCATGGTAGTTTAAGAATAACTTTGGGTGAAGAAAACACTCAAGAAGAAATTGATTATTTTGTGCAGCAACTTGGGCAACTAGCGGAAAAGTTTAGACAGATGGCACCTAAATAAATTTTCAATAAGTTTTTTATATAAAACACGTTGTTTCAAAATAATAGTGGGTATTTCATTTATGAGGAGGTTTGATTATGGACACCCAACAGATTGCGAGACAAACCCAATTTCCGTATCTCCAAGAAAATTGGCGGAGAGACTTTGGTGCACGTCATGACTATGTCTTTCTTGTCTATCCTGGAAGAGATACAGACCGCCAGTATTTTTGTTCTGACGAAGACTGGCAACGTTTCTTGACACAGGATCGACTGGTTTTGGTGGCTGGAAGAATTACTCCTGGTATTACCGGAGCTAGTGGATTGCTTCTAGCTACCGGTGTGAGTGCCGAAACTTTTATTCGTCGCCAACCAGAACTGTTGCCAGAAATATTGCGACAGGTTAATGATTGGGCGTCTGATGTCGAGGCACACTCAATTGGCTTGGCAGGCATTATGCCAAGCATAATTCAAAAACGAAGCATTCCTGTTGGGTCACTTTTTGTAAAGGGTTTGATGGGGAGTACTTGGTTAATAATCAGGGAGGTTGAAAGCCTCGTTTCACCCCCGGCCAGAATCGCTATTGTGGGATTTGGCTATCTTGGAGGTTTTGTTTCTTCTGAGTTGGAAAGACAAGGTTTTATCGTAGTAAAAATTGATAAAAGAAAAACCACTGAAGATATTCAAAATCTAAAATCCTGTGAGCTTGTCATCGCCTTAACCCCGGCTGGTGATGACATGTGTGAATATTATGAAGTGTTACGTGATTCACAATGTACACAAATATTATTTGATTGTCATCCGGTACCATCGCGGTCGGTGGTAGACTCTTTTACCCAATTAGGTATTAGAGTTTTTCAAACCACCGCTCGTGCTGGAGGCGTAGTCACAATGCCACCTCTACCAAACTTTGAGGCAGCCGATATTCCGGGTTGCCTCTTGGACGCGATTGTGCGTTCGCAGTGTAGTAACAATGGCGATATGACTTTTCAAGATTTTGGTCATTTCGCCAGCAATGTCGGGATTCAAACACCGGCGATAGAGTTGGTTTAAAGCGTGCAAAATCTTTCCGCCGCAGCTTTCCAAGAAAGTTGCGGTTTTTTATTTTTTTATAAAAATGATATAATTATTTTGATGGGTTTTATTTTTGATTACAAAAATATAATTTTGATTATCATTGCCCTATGCAATCTAGTTTTAGGTTTTTTTGTTTTGTTTAATGGACTAAAACGGAATAGAAAAATTAATTTTTATTATTTTTTATTAAGTATCGTGGTTTCTTTGTGGGCTTTTGGCATGATTATGTACCGAGGCTCGGTTGAGGTGACAGATAAAATTGTGTGGTGTCGGTGGTTATATGTTTTTGCCACCTTGTTACCAACTGTTTTTATCTTTTTTTGTTATAATTTTTCCGGCCGCGAGATAAAATTTCGTTGGTGGTACAAATTAATCATATTAGTGTTAAATTATGGCGCCATTTGGATTTCATTGTGGCCGACGGGCGGTGTAATTACAGATGTCACAAAAAGAGCTTTTTTTGAAGACCAAATTATTTTTGGCCCATTGTATATGCTGTATAACATTTATGTGCCAGCCATGTTCGCGTGGGGGTTTTGGATTTTATATTATAAATATCGCCAGGCGGATGGAATTGCCAAGATGCAAATTAAATATGTTTTTTGGGGAACTTTTTTATCCTCAGCCTTGGGCATGAGTACCAATTTGATTTTACCAACTTTTGATTATTTTGAGTTAAATTGGCTGGGGCAGGCGTTGACCTTGGTAATGGTGGGATTTATTGCTTATGCCATTATTCGTTATCGTTTGATGGATATAAAAATGGTTTTTTCCAAATCCATTATTTATTTTTTCTTGGTTTTATTTGTAACAGGTCTGTTTAGTTTTTTTACTTTATGGACCGGCAGTAGTTTGATTCCTATTTTAAACACCAGTCAAAAGGTTTTATTTACGGTGGTAATTTCATTTGTGGTAGTCTTGGTGATGGATCCTCTGAAACGGCTATTGGCTTTTGTAACTGATAAAATATTTTTTCGAACCAGAATTGATCATATAAAAGTTATTAAAACGCTCACTGATATTATCGCTTTAGAAATTGATAAACATATTTTAGTAAATAAGCTGTGTCTGGGCGCCAAACAAGAGTTGCGTGTGGCGACATTCAAAATATATTTAAAAAATAAAACTAGCGGAGTGTTTGCACCGGTCACGGTTTCAGATAAAAAAGAGAATTTATTTTCTATTGCTGGTGGTAAAGCCCTAGAAAAACATTTTAATAAAAATCACCAAGTAATATTTATAGAAGAATTTTTGTACGAACATAATTTTTTGGGGCATAAAGATAGACTATTGAAACATAAAAAAACTAGGAAAACGGCAGATTGTTTGGTTTTAGTGATTGCACAAATAGACGCTGATTTAATAGTTCCAATTTTTCACGAGTCAGTTTTAACAGCTTTTTTTACTGTAGGCAAAAAATTATCAGGTGAACAGTTTGATAAGCAGGATTTAAATCTGTTGGATTCGGTGGCCAGCCAGTTTTCATCAGCTTTGGAAAAAGCAGAGCTGTATAGTGAATCACAAAAATTTAGTCAGAAGTTGAAAAATGAAGTGGAAAAAGCCACTAGTGATTTGCGGCACGCCAATGAACATTTAAAAAAATTGGACGAAGCTAAAACCGAATTTATTTCTGTAGCATCGCACCAGTTGCGCACGCCGTTGTCGGGAATTAAGGGCTATCTGTCTATGTTGAAAGATGGTGATTTTGGAGTTTTGGAACCGAAAAAGAAAAAAATTGTCAGTGATGTTTTGGTTAATACCGAACGGATGGTACGTTTGGTAAATATTTTTCTCAATATTTCTCGCATTGAATCCGGACGTTTAAAACTGGAAAAAACAAAATTTGATATTACAGACATGACCAAGGAAACTTTGCACGAGTTGAAAACTGATGCGGAGTGCAAGGGTTTAAAATTAGAATTTGTGGGTGTACAGGAGAAAATAGTGGTGAATGCTGACCGTGATAAATTGCACGACGTATTAATGAATTTGGTTGATAACAGTATAAAATATACCGCAAAAGGCACGGTAACAGTTGGACTACAAAAAAAGGATGATTTGGTTAAAATTACAGTTAGCGATACTGGTATCGGTATCACTCAAGATGATATTGATGATTTATTTACCAAATTTGGACGGGGTAAAAAAATTGCTCAAATTAATACAGCTGGTTCTGGATTGGGATTATTTATTGCCAAAAAAATAGTTGAATTGCACGATGGAAAAATTTGGGCAGAATCAGATGGTGAAGGCAAGGGTAGCGCGTTTAGCTTTGAAATTCCGGTTGGGTAAGTTATAAGTTAAATATTTTAATTAGGTTTTATATTATTAATGCCAAAATTTTGTGACTTGCAAATATTTAAATTGGCAAGTTTTTTATTTGGTCTTTAAAGTATGGTATAATATGTGTAGTTATGTTTAGACAAACAATGCTTAAAAAAATTAAAAAAAGTGGTTTAATTGGACGCGGCTGCAATAATTTTTTGGTGGCTGATAAGTGGGAAATGGTGCGACGAGCAAAAGGCGCAGAAAAGTTTGTGGTGTGTAATATTTCCGAATCAGAGCCGGGTATGTTTAAAGATAAATATATTTTAGAAAAATGGCCACAACTGGTGTTGGATGGGATTAATTTAGCTATGAGTGAAATTAAAGCTAAAAAAGGTTTGGTTTATTTAAATCCAGTGTATTATAGTGAATTTCAAGCTAGTCTGGAACAAATAATTGCAAAAAACAATTTTAAGATTGAATTATTTGAAAAGCCTTTACATGACTATGTGGGTGGGGAAGAGACAGCAGTTTTAAATTCCATGCAAGGCTTAAGAGTGGAACCGCGCTTGAAACCACCCTATCCAACTGCATTTGGTTTTTATGGTGCGCCGACTTTAATTCACAATTGTGAAACTTTTTATGCAGTGTCTTTAATAAATTCTGGTGTTTACAAAAATACCCGTTTTTACTGCTTGTCTGGCGTGAATAGAACCAATGAAATAAAAGAATTGACAACTGATTTAACAGTTCGTGCGGTTTTACAAGAATTTGATCACACGCCAAGTGCTGATTTTTTTTACCAAGTTGGCGGAGGAGCGGCTGGTTTTTGTTATAATTACAAACAATTGAACCGTAAATTTGAGGGCAGCCCAAGTATTATTATTTATAAAAATGATGGTTCTGAACAAGCAACTGTGATGAAGTGGCTGGATTTTTTTCGTAAAGAATCCTGTGGCCAGTGCGTGCCATGTCGTGAGGGAACTTTTCGTCTGCGTAATTTGATGTATGAATATTATCAAAGTGAACAACTTGATAAAAAAGTTTTTGATGATTTAGTTTTGTCATTACAGAAAACCAGTTTGTGTGCTTTGGGTAAAACAGCCACCAATGCTTTAGTTTCCTATTTTAAAAATGTAAAAGAAACATGAAAAAAATAAAATTTTATATTAATAATAAAGAATATGTTGCTTTTGAAAATGAGTCAGTTTTGGACGTGGCTTTGCGAGAAGGATTAAATATTCCGCATTTATGTAAACATCCAGATTTGGCCATTAAGGGTAATTGTCGTTTATGTTTAGTACAAATAGAAAACAAAGGTGTGGTGACTGCTTGTTCGACCGTGGCGGAAAAAGGAATGCAGATTTTTTTAGAGACTGAAGAAATTAAAAATTTACGTAAGACAAACTTGGAGCTTATTTTTTCTGAACATCAGGAAAAGTGTACCACTTGTGTATACCAAGATAACTGTCAAATATTAAAATATGCGGCTGAATTTGGTGTAAAAATTTCACGTTTTGAAGATAGAAAAAAACATTTTTCAACTTGGCAGTTTGGCGATTCCATTCAGTTTGATAGTTCCAAGTGCATTGATTGTCGTAACTGTGTTGAAGTGTGTGAAAAGCAAGCTTGTAATTTTTATGAAGTTGCGAAAAGAGGGGTTGACACGGTTGTAAAACCTAAAGGTGAAGCAAATGGGATTACCTCCCCCCACCCCCTCCTTATAAATGAGGGGAGCTTAGATCTGTTAAAAAATGACGTAGATAAATTTGATTGTACTTATTGCGGACAGTGTGTGACTCATTGTCCGGTGGGAGCAATTAGTGGTGTCCCGCATTGGGAAGCGGTTGAAAAATTATTAAAAGATCGGGCTGGAAAAATTTTAGTTGCCGAAATTGCTCCATCCATTCGCGTTTCTATCGGTGAAGAATTTGGTGAGGCATATGGTAAAATTATGACGGGGCAGTTGGCGGCTTCAATGAAAGCTTTGGGATTTGACTGGGCTTTTGATGTAAATTTAGGTGCCGATTTTACCACCTATGAGGAAGCACAGGAGGTGGTAGAAATGGTACTCAATAATAAATCACGACCACTATTTACGTCATGTTGTCCGGCGTGGGTGAAATTTGTGGAATTTTATTATCCAGAATTTATGGCGCATTTGACCAGTGCCAATTCACCGCACATGTGCTCTGGACCAATTATCAAAACATATTTTGCCGATTATTTAAAAAAAGATCCGCGTGATATTGTGGTGGTTTCGATTATGCCGTGTACTTCAAAAAAACATGAAATTAATCTGGAAACGCATACAATTGATTTGGGTTGGTGTCTGGAAAGACTAGATTTGCCAAACATAAAAAATATTTGTCCGGATAGAAAACAACTGCAAGGCGTAAAAGTAAAGGCCGTGGATTATGTCTTAACTACGCGTGAATATGCTTATCTCTTACATAAACACAAAATTGATTTGTCAAAACTCAAAGCAGAAAAACTAGATAAACCTTTGGGTGTCTATTCTGGTGCTGGAGCAATTTATGGTGCAACTGGTGGGGTTATGGAGTCAGCCCTGAGGAGTGCAGATTATTTTTTTCGGGTGTGGGATGAAACCGGTTCATTAAAATCAATTGTACATGGAGAAAATTATAAATTAAAAAAGAAAAGATTTTCCAAACTATCACAAAGCCGCATTGAATTTAAAGAGGTACGTGGCCAAAGTGGTATAAAGGAAGCGCGAGTTAAAGTTGGTGGTCGCAAATTAAATGTGGCGGTCGTTAATGGTTTGGGGAATGCCAAAAAAGTTTTGGATGATTTAAAAGCTGGAAAAGTAAAATATGATTACGTGGAAGTCATGGCCTGTCCAGGTGGCTGTATTGGCGGCGGTGGTCAGCCCATTCCGACCAATTCAAAAATTAGAGCCCAACGCGCCGCAGCTGTGTATGAAATTGATAAAAATTTAGCCATTCGTACGGCCCATGAAAATCCAAGTCTTTTGGAGGTGTATAATAAATATTTTAAAGGCGACAAAGAAATAATTGAAAAAGTTTTACATAGTAAGTTTAAAGTTAAAGAAAGAGAAGGGTATACAATATTATAAATTTTAAATTCAAAATATTAAAAAATATGCCGTATTTAGCATCAATCAAATTGGCTGAAAACCTAAAAGATAAAAGAGTCTTGGTGCGTTGTGATTTTGATGTGCCGTTGAGTGCGGGACGAATTGAAGATGACAGTCGACTAAAAGCGAGTCTTTTAACAATTAAATTTTTATTAAAAAAGAAATGCCAAATAATTTTAATGGGACATTTGGGTCGGCCAAATGGAAAGGTGGTTGGGGAGTTGAGTTTAAAGCCAGTGCAGGAGCATTTAGAAAAACTATTGAAGACGAAAATTGAATTGATTAAATTTGGCGAAATTAGTTCTTCTATTAATTTAAAACGAGACAAAAAAGATAAAATTATAATGTTAGAAAATTTACGTTTTTGGTTGGGTGAGGAAAAAAATGATAAAAAATTTGCTAGGCAACTAGCCAGTTGGGCCGATGTTTACGTAAATGAAGCGTTTGCTGTCTCGCATCGTGCATGTGCGTCGGTGGATGCTATAAAAAATTATTTACCCAGTTATGCCGGTTTTAACTTAACCAAAGAAGTGGAAAAATTGTCAGAAGTTTTGAATCGACCACTCAGACCTCTGGTGGTCATTATTGGTGGGGCAAAAATTGAAACTAAGTTGCCGGTTTTGGATAAATTTTTAGCTAAGGCTGATTATCTGTTGGTGGGTGGGGCGATTGTTAATAATTTTTTTAAAATTTTGAATTATGAAGTTGGTCAGTCTTTAATTGATCGAGAATATTTAGCAGCGGCTAAAAAGTTGTGGCAAAAATCAAAAAGCGGGGCGCTTAATTTTATAATAAAAGATAAACAGTTTTCTGTCAGCAATGGTTTTATAAGTGACAAACTGGACTTAGCAACAATAAAAAATTTACGTCACAAAATAATTTTACCTATTGATGTGGCGGTCAAAAATTTAAAAACAGAAGAAAAAGAAATAAAAGCAGCCAGTCAAGTTAATCTAAATGATAAAATTTTAGATATTGGACCACAAACCTTGGAATTGTATGGGCGCATAATCAAAGGCGCTCGCTGCGTTGTGTGGAATGGACCCATGGGGAAGTTTGAAGAATCTGAGTTTGCTGTGGGAACATTTTGTGTGGCTGAGCTAATTATTAAAGCCCGCGCACGCGCGATTATAGGTGGTGGAGAAACAGAAGAAGCTTTGAAAAGTGTGTTGAAAAATAAAGAATTGCCCAAACGAATTTTTGTTTCCACTGGTGGCGGGGCGATGTTAGAATTTTTGGGTGGTAAAAAATTACCTGGATTACAAAAATAATAAATTAAAAAATATATGAAAAAAAATACCATTGCCAAACTTTATGCGCGTGAAATTCTTGATTCACGTGGTAATCCAACTTTAGAAACAGAGGTAACTTTGGACTGTGGTTTGAAAGCCAAAGCCAGTGTGCCAGCCGGTGCATCAATCGGTGAGCATGAAGCTGTAGAACTGCGCGATAGGGATAAAAAAAGATATGGCGGTTTGGGTGTTTTAAAAGCGATTGAAAATGTGAATAAAAATATAGCCAAAAAAGTTTTTGGTTTGGAAATTTTAAAACAAATAGAGATTGATCGTGCTATGCTTAAGCTGGACGGCACTAGTGATAAATCGCATTTAGGAGCCAATGCTATTTTGTCGGTTTCTTTGGCATGTGCCAGAGCTGGGGCTTTGGCGGAGAATTTAGAACTTTATGCTTATTTAAGAAAAATTTATCAACTACCAAGCGCTAGTCGTCAGTTGCCCATACCAATGTTTAATATTTTTAACGGCGGTAAACATGCGGATACAAATTTGAATTTACAGGAATTTATGATTGTACCATTTGGGATAAAGGGTTTGGCTGAACAGGTGCGGGCTGGTGCTGAAATTTTTCATGCTTTAGGTGAAGTATTACACAGCAATTATTTTGATACTGATGTGGGTAATGAAGGGGGTTATGCACCCAATTTGGATTCCACCATGCAGGCGTTTGATATGATTATGGAAGCCATTAACAAAGCTGGCTATCATGCTGGTAATCAGGTTGGTCTGGCCTTGGATGTGGGTGCTTCGGAACTTTATGATCCGCAAAAAAGATTATATGTTTTTGATCTTGATGATCATTATTTTATTGCTGACCAATTAATCTCTTTATATCGTGATTGGGCGCACAAATATCCGATTTTTTCTATTGAAGATGGACTAGCGGAAAATGATTGGGAGGGTTGGGAAGAACTAACAAAGGAATTTAAACGTTTTAAACCCTTAGCTTCTAAACAAAAAATGTTTTTGGTGGGGGATGATCTTTTTACAACCAATTCAGAAAGATTAAGAGCCGGCATTAAGCGTGATGTGGGTAATGCGGTTATATTAAAACCTAATCAAATTGGAACTTTGTCAGAAAGTCTTGAATTTGCTAAAATAGCTCAAGCGGCTGGTTATTCAATTATTACTTCGCATCGTTCAGGTGAAACAACAGATGATTTTATTGCTGACTTAGCTGTGGCTTTAAATTCCGATTTTGTTAAATTTGGTTCACTGGCCCGTGGAGAAAGAGTAGTAAAATATAATCGCTTGATGGAGATAGAAAATAAATAGAAAATATGTCACAAAAAAGAATAAAACAACCAAACAACAATCCTTTGGTAATGGTAATTTTGGATGGCTGGGGAATTAATAAAGCTTATAATGGGAATGCAATTACTGAGGCGAATGTCCCAGTTTTTAATACACTTTGGAAAAATTATCCACATACGCAATTATGTGCCTCTGGTAGATGTGTGGGTTTGCCAGCTACACAGGATGGCAACTCAGAAGCTGGCCATTTTAATTTGGGCGCAGGCAGAATAGTGGATCAGGATACTTTAATGGTTTCTAAAGCCATTAAAAATGGACTTTTTTTTAAAAATCCAGCTCTTAAAGCCAGCCTTAAACATTTAAAAAGAACAAATGGTCGTTTGCATTTAATGGGTCTTTTGACGGGTTGGCAATCAGCACACGCGGATCCCGAACATCTTTTGGCATTGTTGACATTTTATCGTCAGGAAGGTGTCAAAGAAATTTTTTTACATCTTTTTACTGATGGACGTGATTCTTATCGTTTTGGTGCGTTGGATTTTTTAAAAAAGATCAGAAAAGAAATGCAGGGTGGTGAAAAAATTGCTACGATTTGTGGCCGTTATTATGCCATGGATAGAAAAAAACAATGGGATCGCATAGAAAAGGCATATCAAGCCGTGGTCGCCGGTAAGGCTGTATATTATGCCAAGACAGCTGAGGAAGCTATCAAGCAAGCTTATGATCGTGGTGAGAGTGATGAATTTATTGTACCCACAGTGATAGTTGTGGATGGTAAATGCGACAATAAGGGTGTGTGTGTGAGTGGTAAATCGGTTACAGAAGTTAAGAACGGTGATGCTGTGGTGTTTTTTAATCAAAGATCTGATCGTGCTAGAGAATTAACAAAAACTTTTTTACAAGCAGATTTTAATAAAAAGAATCCAGGATCTTTTGTGCGTAGTCGAGTTTTGAAAGATTTACTATTTGTTTCCATGACTGATTTTGGGCCTGATTTGGATAATATTTTAACCGCTTTTCCATCACAAAACCTAAAGAATACTTTACCTATGGTTTTAACAGATATGCGACAATTGTATATTGCTGAAAATGAAAAGTACGCCCACGTAACATATTTTTTTAATGGTGGTTATGCTGATCCGGTAAATGGCGAGGACAGAGTAATGGTTCCATCGTTGGATGTTTCTTCATATGATTTACAGCCAGAAATGTCAGCTTTAAAAATTACTGAAAGGGTAGTAGGTGATATAAAAGAAAATAAATATGATTTTATTTTAGTTAATTTTGCCAACCCAGACATGGTGGCACATACGGGTAATTTAGCTGCCGGTATCAAGGCTTGCGAAGTAGTCGATACTTGTGTGGGAAAAATTTTAAAAGTTCTGACAGAAAAAAGAGGTATTTTATTAGTGACAGCAGATCATGGTAATATAGAAGAAATGATTGATGAAAAAACAGGTAAGATAGATACCCAGCATTCTTCTTTTCCAGTACCATTTATCATTGTTGACAAAAGAACAAAAAATATAAAAAAATATCAATTAAAAGATAAGGGTCTTTTGGCTAATGTTTCACCAACAATTTTAGATTTATTAGGTAAAACAAAACCAATAGAGATGACTGAAACATCACTTATAGTTAGCTAATTTTAATTTATGAATGAAGATAATAATATAGAAGAAAGCAGGCTCAAACCGGTGGTACTTGTAATTTTGGATGGCTGGGGGGTGGCACCAGCTTTAATCAGTAATGCCATTGCCCAGGCCAAAACACCAAATTTTAATAAGTATGTACAGCAGTATTTTAGTACGACATTGCAGGCATCTGGTGAGGCGGTAGGGTTACCGTTTGGTGAAATGGGTAATTCTGAGGTTGGACATTTAAATATTGGTGCTGGTAAAATTATATTTCAGGAACTACCCCGTATTAACCGTGCTATTTTGAACGGCGAATTTTTCAAGAATTCAATTTTGATTAAGGCTTGCTTGAATGCTAAAAAAAATAAAACTTCATTACATATAATTGGATTAATCTCGACTGGTGGTGTACATGCTTCAGTCGATCACCTCTATGCATTATTGGAACTTGCCAAACAGCAACAGTTAAAAGATGTTTTTGTGCACGCTATTTTGGATGGACGCGATATGGGTTATAATTCTGGTTTGGAACTATTACGTCAGGTGGAAAAAAAAATGCAAGAAATTGGCGTGGGAAAAATTGCTACCGTCTGTGGTCGTTTTTGGGCCATGGATCGTGATAATCATTGGGAACGTATAAGCCCAGCTTATCAGGCAATGACGTATGGCATAGCCGAATCTAGAGGAATAGATGTTTTGATAATGATCCAAAAATCATATACAGGTGAAATTTATGATGAAGAATTAAAACCAATTGTGTGTTTGGATGTGACGGGTCAACCTTTAACTACAATTAAAGATAAAGATGCGGTAATATTTCTTAATTTTCGCGCTGATAGAGCTAGAGAATTAACACGTGCTTTTGTATTACCGGGTTTTGAAAAGTTTGAGAGACCTGAATATTTGGCTAATTTATATTTTGTGACCATGACCCAATATGAAAAACAGTTGCCGGTGGATGTTGCTTTTCCACCAGAACATATTATTATGCCGTTGGCAAAAGTTTTAAGCGAGCAGGGTTTGAAACAACTACATATAGCCGAAACTGAAAAATATGCCCACGTAACTTATTTTTTTAACGGTGGTTTGGAAGAGACCTTACCAGGCGAGGAAAGGGTTTTGATTCCATCGCCACGAGTAGAAAGTTATGCAGAAAAACCAGAAATGTCGGCTGGCGAAATAAAAAATACTTTAGTTAAAGAAATTAGCAATAATAAATTTGATTTTATAGTTGTTAATTTTGCTAATTCGGATATGGTCAGCCATACTGGTGATCAGAAAGCTACTATTAAAGCCATAGAAAAAGTTGATAAGTATGTGGGTGAAATTGTGGATGCGGTTTTAAATAATGGTGGTGTGACACTCATAACAGCTGATCATGGAAACGCTGAGTGTCTGGTGAATGATAAAACCGGCGAGATTGATAAAGAACACTCCACAGCACCGGTGCCGTTTTTAATCATTGGACAGGCGTTTAAAAGTCACTATACTGGTGAAGAAACAGTCGATTTGACATTACTAACACCTTCAGGAGTTTTAGCAGATATTGCACCAACCATTTTAAAAATTATGCAAATTGAACAGCCCAAAGAGATGACGGGTAGGAGTTTAATTTAAAATTATTTTTTTATGCCAGAACTGCCAGAAGTTGAAACAATAAAATTGGGGCTACGTCGATTGATTGTTAATAATAAGATTGACAAAGTAGAGGTTAATTTGTCTAAACAGATAAAGAATCCGTTGAAATATTTTTTAAAAAATGCAGTTGGTGTTAAAATTAAACAAATTAAACGAAGAGCAAAAAATTTGCTATTAGAATTAAGTAATGGATATTTTTTAGTTTTTCACCTTAAAATGACTGGCCAATTAACTTATCGCTCAAAAAAAGGTTCCTTGGTTGGTGGCGGACATCCTATTAAGCAAGATTTAAAAACATTGCCGAATAAATATTCGCATGTCATATTTACTTTTGAAAATGGTGCTAAGTTATTTTTTAATGATACACGCCAGTTTGGTTGGGTTAAATTAGTCAATAAAAAAGAACTAGAGCAGATGTTGCAAAAAATAGGCCCCGAACTATTGGATGAAAGTTTGACGGTGGATAAATTTGGAGCATTATTGGCTAAGAAAAAAACAGCCATTAAACCACTTTTGATGGAGCAAAGTTTTGTAGCTGGAATAGGTAATATTTATGCTACGGAAGCCTGTTTTTGCGCTGGTATTGGGCCACAGCGACCCGCTAATTCTTTAAATGTCAGTGAAACAAAAAAATTATTAGTGTGTTTAAAGAAAATTTTAAAATTGGCCATTGCCAAAAAAGGCACTTCGGTGGTTGATTATGTGGATGCATTGGGCGAGCAGGGAAAGATGTCCAATTTTTTAAAAGTTTACGGTCGTGCCGGTCAGCCGTGTCTAAAATGTGGTGCAGCTTTAAGAGTTATGAAACAGGCTCAGCGAGCGACAGTTTTTTGCGCTCAGTGTCAAAAATAGTTTTTTATTATTTAAATTATGTGGTTTTTAAATTTTGATTATCAATTTTTTACAGCTATAAATTCTTTAGCTGGAAAATATCACTGGCTTGATTTGGTGGCTATTATTTGTGCTAAATATTTAATTTTTGTAATTTTTGGCGCGGCACTGGGCTGGTGGATTAGTTTGCATAAATCGAAACCAACTTTTGCTTGGCCTGTAGAAGGCAAAAAAAAATGGTTGGCTGTGGGGCATTTGGGTTTAACCGCGGTGGGTGTTTATTTAATAAATAACTTAATAGCTTTAATTCATTTTCGTGAACGACCCTTTTTACGCGAAGGTGTAAAGCAGATGGTCAATCCAATGTCGGAGAAGTCTTTTCCCTCTGATCATGCAGCAGCTTCTTTTGCTGTAGCTGCGGTGATATTTTTTTATAATAAAGCTCTGGGTGGTTTTTTGTTTGTTTTGGCAATTTTGGTAGGTTTGGGTAGAATTTATACCGGTGTACATTATCCTTTGGATGTTTTAGGTGGAGCAGTAGTGGGAATTTTAACCGCCATGATCGTTGGGTTTATTTTAAAGAAAAAATAATTTTTTATAAAATTATAATATACACTAATAATAGGCACGTAGCGGCTTGAAATTTTTTCAAGCCGTTTTTTATATTTTTGGTGGATAAGTGGTGGTTGTTAGCTGGGTAAAATTGGTATATAATAGTAGTAGAGTGGTGCAAAGTGGTATAAAGTGGATAACTATTAAATTCCCAATTATGTTTATTGGCGAGTATCAACATAATCTTGACGATAAAAATCGTTTAGCCATACCCGCCAAATTTCGGCTGAGTTTAAAGCAGGGTGCATACGTGACTAGGGGGTTTGATAATTGTTTATTTTTATTAACAACCAAAGAGTGGCAAAAATTGGTGGATAAATTGGCAGAATTACCAATTGGTAAAGCCGAAGCCAGGGGTTTTTCACGTATTATGTTAGCTGGCGCTATGGATGTTAAGCCGGATAACTTGGGTAGGATTTTAATTCCAGATTATTTAAAAAAATATGCGGGCATTGATAAAAAAGTAGTAGTCGCTGGACTAAATAGTCGTTTAGAAATTTGGGATGAAGGCAAATGGCAGACCTATAAGGCACAGATTGAAAAACAGGCTGATAAATTAGCCGAGACGATGGGAGAAATGGGGATTTAAACAATTTTAATTTTAAAAAAGCAAGGCACCATGTCGGTTCATACTCCAGTTTTAGTTAAAGAAGTTTTGGAATACCTAAATCCACAAGCGGGGCAAAAATTTATTGATGCCACTTTTGGTGGCGGTGGACATACACAAGAATTTTTACAACGGGTGGGGACGAGTGGACAAATATTAGCCCTGGATGCTGACTGTGGAGCGGTTGAAAAAGGTATAAAGTTATTTTCTAGTAAGAATTTAATTATAGCTAATGCTAATTTTGAGAATTTAAAGCAGGTAGCTGAAAAATATGGTTTTTTACAGGTGGATGGAATTTTGGCTGATTTGGGGTTATCTTCAGATCAGCTAGAAAATTCAGGTCGTGGTTTTACTTTTCAAAAAGATGAACCGTTGGATATGCGATTTGATATGGGATTAGATGTTAACGCGGCTAATATTCTTAATTCCTATAGTCAGGACGAATTAAAGTTTATTTTTGAAAATTATGGCGAATATCGTTTTGCGGGTCAACTGGCCGCCCAGGTTAGAAAAACTAGAAAGCAAAAGCCCTTTAAAACAACTTTTGATTTAGTAGAAGCGGTGAAACAAATTCAACCCTCCCCCGGACAAAAAAAGATTCATCCAGCCACGTTAGTGTTTCAAGCTTTGCGCGTAGCGGTTAATCAAGAACTGGAAGTTTTGACCAATTTTTTACCGCAAGCCATTGATTTGTTGGCACCTGGTGGCAGATTAGCAGTTATAGCTTTTCAGGGCGCGGAAGATAGAATAGTGAAGGTTTTTTTTCAAACTAATGCAAGAAAAGAAAATCCAAATTTAAAAATTTTGACCAAAAAGCCAATTGCAGCCACAACAGAAGAGGTGATTGTTAATCCACGGAGTCGTAGTGCAAAATTACGGGTGGTGGAAAAAATATAATTATAATATTTAAAAATAAAAATAAAAAATTATGTCCAAATATTTTTCTTTGTGTGCCAGGCGAAAAAAGAATATTAAAGTAAAGCAAAGCATGAAAAATAAAACCAAAAGAGTAGTTAATCTTTTTAATGTGGGGCGTATTTTTTTAATGATTTCAATGATTGGTTTAGCAGGGTTGTATGTTTTTTCGGTCAATAATGATTCAGCTAAGGGTTTTGAATTATCACGTTTGGAAAATCAGCAAAAAGTCTTGATGGAACAAAATAAACAGATGGAAAATAAGATGCAACAATTTAAATCACTCGCCAAGGTGCAAGAAAAGGTGAGTGACCTAGACATGGTGAATGTGGAGGCAATTGAATATTTACCAATTGATGGTAATGCAGTAGCTTTAGTTAAATAATTTATAATATCATGACACGGTTCAGCGGTTCGATTAAAAATAACGCAGAACACACGGGGAGCACTGCCAGAATAAAATTCATAGCCGTGCTCTTTTTAGTTTTAGCGGCTGTTTTTTTGAGCCGACTTTTTTATTTACAGGTTTTTAAACATGGTCTATATAAAACGATGGCCATAGCTCAACATGAAAATACGCAAAAACTTTTGCCGGCCCGAGGAATGATTTATGCTGTTGATAAAGATGGGCGTGAATTTTGTATTGCCGATAATCAGGATTTGTATTTATTATTTGCAGTGCCAGTTGAAATTGACAATGCCACCCTTACGGTTGAAAAAATTGTTTCAGTTTTGAATATGGAAGAACAGGAAAAAGTTAAAGTTTTAAATCAATTAAAAAAAAATAATGACCCCTATGAGCCATTGAAACATTATTTAAATGAGGAAGAAAAAAACAAGCTGAAAGATTTAAATATTGTGGGTTTGGGTTTTTCAAAGGAAACCAAAAGATATTATCCCGAAGGAGATGTTTTTGCTCATCTAAACGGTTTTGTTGGTTTTAGTGAAGATAAGGCCATGGGGCAGTATGGTTTAGAAGAATTTTTTGAAACGGAGTTAAGGGGTAAAAATGGAATGTTAAAATCAGAAACTGATCCGGCCGGACATTTGATTGCCGTGGGTGAATATGATGTTGTACCGGCCGAAGGTGGGTCTAGTTTATATCTTAACATTGATCCAGTGGTACAACTAAAAGCCTGCGAAACTCTAAAAAAAGCTGTAAAAAATTATGAAGCACAAGGCGGAGTGGTAATTATTCAAAATCCTAATGATGGAGCTATTTTAGCTTTGTGTGTTGAGCCCAGTTTTGACCCAAATAATTATGGTCAAGTTGAGAATGTTAATTTTTTTATCAATCAAGCCATTAGTTCCTTATATGAACCGGGCTCAATTTTTAAACCAATTACCATGGCCGCAGCTTTAGATACACAAAGTGTTGAACCGGACACGACTTATGAAGATAAAGGGATTTTGGTTTATGGTAAGGATAAAATTACCAATGCTATGGATAAAAAATATGGCGTGGTCAATATGACACAGGTTTTGGAAAATTCAATCAATACTGGTGCGGTTTTTGCGGCGGTTGCTACAGGTCGAGAAAACATGAAAAAATATATTAGTGATTTTGGTTTTGGCGCGCATCTGGGAATTGATCTGCCGCGGGAAGCTAAAGGTGATGTAAATTCATTAGATAAAAAAAGTGATATATATTTAGCCACTGCATCTTTTGGACAAGGCATCGCAGTGACGCCCCTACAAATGATAAATGCTTTTTCTGCTATTGCCAATGGTGGTATATTATATAAACCATGGGTGGTAAAAAAAATAGTTAAAGTTGATGGAGAAGTTGAAGAATTTACCGCCCAACAAATTCGACGTGTTATTAGTTCTAAAAGTGCTAATGTATTAAAAGCCATGTTGGTGTCAGTGGTGAAGAATGGTCACTCAGGTGTGGCAAAAATTCCAGGCTATTTTGTAGCCGGAAAGACTGGTACAGCGCAGATTCCAGCCAAAAACGGTGGTTATCTAAATGCTTACAATCATTCATTTGTGGGTTTTGCTCCGGCAACCAAACCTAGATTTACGCTGTTTGTAAAAATTACTAATCCAGCCAAGGGCGCTTTTGCGGAATCCACAGCCGGACCAGTATTTGCGGAGATTATGAAATATTTGTTAAACTATTATCAAGTTCCAACGGATGAATAAAAATAAGTTAAAAATATGTCTTTTTTGAAAAGAATCGTTGATAATCTTTTGGCCTTTTTGGCCAAAAAGATTGTTAAAAAATATAAACCGCAGATTATTGGCATTACTGGCAGTATGGGTAAAACCTCGGCTAAGGAAGCTGTTTTTAGTGTGTTTGAAGGTCGTGGTAACGTGAGAAGCAATATAAAAAATTATAATACTGAAATTGGTTTGCCGCTAACTATTATTAATGCTTATGCCGGTGGTAAAAATCCTTTGGCTTGGTTGTTGATTTTTATTAAAGCCTGTGGTTTGCTTTTTTTTAAAGATAAAAATTATCCAACGGTTTTAATTTTGGAAATGGGCGCAGATCATCCAGGCGATATACAACATTTGGTAACCATTGCACCATGCGATATTGCAGTGGTGACGACGGTGGGTGAAACACATTTGGAATTTTTTGGGGATATTAACAATGTTAAAACAGAAAAAGAAATTTTAGTAACGCATCTAAATTCCAAGGCAGTGGCAATTTTGAACCGCGATGATAAGTTGGTATGGGATATGCGACAATCCACACGAGCCAAGGTTTTAACTTTTGGTTTTGATATGGAAGCGGATTTTAGGGCTGGTGATTTAATCTACCAACAAAATGAAACAGGACAATTTTCGCATTTGAGTTTTAAGATTTTTTATCAAAGTCAAACAATTTCAGTTAATACCAAACACTGTATAGCCAAATCGCATATTTACGCTTTTTTAGCTGGCGTAGCTGCGGGTGTGGCTTATGGCTTTAATTTTGGTGAAGTGGTAGCCAAATTAGAGGCTTTTAAACCACCCAAGGGTAGGATGAATTTAATTGATGGTATAAAAAGAACACAGATTATTGATGATACTTACAATTCTTCTCCCCAGGCAGCGATGGCAGCTTTGGAGGTTTTGAAGCAATTACCCAATCAAGGCAGAAAGGTTGCTGTTTTGGGCGATATGCTGGAATTGGGCGTGGAATCAGAAAATTTACACGAAATGGTGGGTGTAAAGGCTGGAGAAATAAAATTAGATTTGCTTATAACTTATGGTGAACGAGCGCGTGCGATAGGACGTGGTGCAAAAAGAGCTAGCCTCACGACTGACAATGTTTTTAGTTTTACAGACCAAGAGCAAACTGGTCGTTTTATTCAGGATCGAATTGTAGCAGGTGATTTGATTTTAATTAAAGGCTCGCAGGGTATGCGCATGGAAAAAATAGTCAAAGAAATTATGGCTGAACCCTTGTTAGCTGATCAGCTTTTAGTTCGACAGGAAGATGAGTGGATCAAAATTTGACAAGTTTTTCAGAATCATTATAATGAAAATTGAAAAAATACATTATAAAAATTTTAAGTTTGCTTTTGATATTTTTTGGAATATAAAAAAACAAAAAGTAAACTCGTCAAAAAAGTCCTATGAAAGAATGTAAATATTGCGGCATGCCACTTGATGACAATGCGCAAGAAAACGTCTGTGACTTTTGTGCCAATGACGATGGCAAAGAAATGTTGGCGGTAAATGTGGAGGAGGAAGATTTGGCTGAAGAATTTTAGCCCAGCAGCAAAAATATAAAAGCCCTTTTATCTAGAGGGTTTTTATATTTTTAAATTTGCTTTTTTAATATTTTTTTGCTAAAATTCAAAATAGAAAATGGTAATTTTAGTTAATATGACTTCCCAAGATTTGCGCCAAAAATATATTGATTTTTTTAAATCTCGCGGGCATGCCGAAATTCCCTCGGCTTCTTTAATTCCAGAAAACGATCCTTCCATTCTTTTTACCACGGCTGGTATGAGCCCACTGGTGCCATTTCTTTTGGGTGAAAAACATCCAGCTGGCAGTAAATTGGTTAATTCTCAAAAATGTATTCGTACTGGTGATATTGATGAGATTGGCGATGCTTGCCACCACACATTTTTTGAAATGCTTGGGCATTGGAGTTTAAATGATTATTTTAAAACCGAAGCCATTGAATTGACTTATGAATTTATTATACAAGAATTAAAAATAGAGCAAAAATATTTGGCTGTTTCTGTTTTTGAAGGCGACAATGACGCACCGTTTGACGCGGAAAGTTTTCAAAAATGGCAAGAGCTTGGTTTTTCTGAAAAGCGTATTGCCAAATTATCTAAAAAAGATAATTGGTGGGAATTACCGGGTAATTCCGGACCCTGCGGCCCAGACACAGAAATGTTTTACTGGACTGGCGATAAAAACTCTGTGCCAGAAGTTTTTGATCCGGAAAATAAAAATTGGGTAGAAATTGGTAATGATGTTATTATGCAGTATGAAAAGATAGGAGAGAATAAATATAAATCTGCCACCCAAAAAAATATTGATAATGGTACGGGTCTGGAAAGACTTTTAGCGGTTATGAATGATTTGGATGATAATTATCAAACAGATTTATTTTTGCCGATTATAAATAAAATTGAAGAATTAAGCGGTAAAAAATATACCCCTCTGTCCGCAGTAGCGGACACCTCCCCTTATCAAGGGGAGGACGAGGACATCCCCTCCTTTAGAAGGAGGGGCCTCACAACGGAGTCGGAGGGAGAGGTAAAATCCATACGTATTATTGCCGATCATTTGCGCGCGGCTACTTTTATTATGGCCGATTCTGCTGGTATTGCGCCCTCAAACACAGATCAAGGCTATGTGATGCGTAAATTAATTCGTCGGGCCATTCGTCATGGTAAATCAATTGGCATTAGTCAAAATTTTTGTGCTGAACTTGCCGAAGTGGTTATCGATAACATGAAAGATGTTTATCCCGAATTAGAAAAAAATAAAAAATTTGTTTTAGATAATTTGAGTTTAGAAGAAGATAAATTTAGAAAAACACTTGAACAAGGATTAGAAAAATTTAATAAGTTAGAATCAATTAATGGACAAGAAGCTTTTAATTTATATCAAACTTATGGTTTTCCTTTTGAAATGACCAAAGAATTAGCTCATGAAAAAGGTTTAGAAATTGATGAAAACGATTTTAATCTAGAAATGCAAAGACACCAAGACCTTTCACGCACTGCCAGTGTCGGCAAGTTTAAAGGCGGTCTGGCTAATCATTCTGAAAAGGTGGTAAAATACCATACAGCAGCACACTTAATATTGGCTGGATTGCGGCAAGTTTTAGGCGAGCACGTGTTTCAAAAAGGTTCTAATATTACCGATGAAAGATTGCGTTTGGATTTTTCTCATGCGGAAAAAATGACTTTAATGCAAATTAAGGCAGTGGAAGATTTTGTTAACACACAAATCAAGCAAGACTTGCCAGTGGTGTGTACTGAAATGGCTTTGGATGAGGCCAAAATTAAAGGCGCCATGGGAGTATTTGAAAATAAATACGGCGAACGAGTTAAGGTTTATGATATTGGATCTGAAACAGACCCAGACTCAACTGTGAGTTCTGAAATTTGTGGTGGACCACACGTTGAACACACAGGAGTTTTGGGCCACTTTAAAATAATAAAAGAAGAGGCCAGTTCAGCTGGTGTCAGAAGAATTAAAGCAATTTTGGAATAAATTATAAAATATGGATTTTAAAAATATACATCCGCAAAATAGTTATCGTGCTTTTACTCCACCACCCACACCAAAAAGACAGTGGAAAAAAAAGTTGGCCTTTTTAGTTTTTTTGGCAGCTGTATTTTATGTTCTTTTTGTTTATGTTTTACCAAATGTGGAAGTGACAGTTTTTTTGTCAGCAGAAAATTTTGATAAGGAATATGATATAACTTTGGATCAAAATGTAACCGGAGAGGTAAGTACGGGTAATGTTTTTCCAGCTAAGTTTTATCAGGTTTTGGGTGAAGAACAGGGCAGTTTTAAAGCCACAGGCCAAAAAAATACCGGCGATAAAGCTGGTGGTAATGTTGTTTTTTATAATTTTACTGGACGTTCTCAACCCGTGACAAAAGAAATGGAACTGAAACATAGTTCTGGTCAAGTTTATTTTTTAAAAAATGAGTTAACCATTCCAGCCGCGCAAATTTCTGATTTGGGAGAAATAGTGGCTGGCAAAGTGACTGGTGAAATTGAGGCTAAAGAAGCTGGTGAAATTTATAATCAAAAATCAGGGCGGGTGGCTATCGCTATTGTGGCCAATGAAATTCAGGATAAAATTTATGGTGAAACAGAAGATTTGAGTGGTGGAACATCAAAAATTACTCAAGTTGTTTCACAGGAAGATTTAGACAATGCACAAATTGATTTATCCAATCGGTTGTCGCCAAAATTAAAAGATAAAGTTAAAAACCAGATAAAAAAAGATAGTGAAATAATGCGCAACGAATTAACTGTCTTGGAGATAAATAATGTGGATAAAAGTACAGAAATTAACAAAGAAGTATCTGATTTTGAAATGAAAATTAACGCCACACTTAAGGCCTTAGTTTATGACGAAGTGGCATTAAAAAAATATTTGAAAGCCAAGAGTATAGTTGACTTACCGGATAATAAAATGGTGGCCGAAGATGACTTGGGACAGCTGGAAATTACAGTCAAAGAGATGGATTTAGCTTTGGGTGTGGTAAAAATTAAGATCAAAGCACAATACAAAGTTTTACCCAAGACGGATGTAAATTCTATAAAAGACAGCATAAAAGGTTTAAAAGAGCAGGATGCTCGTCGTTATATTTTGGGTTTAGCTAATGTGCGTGATGTACGATTTGCATTTACTTATAACTTACTTGACAAAATACCTAATAATCCGAATAAAATTAAGATAAAGGTTGGTAACTAGGGCCCTCTTGACAGATATTCAGCCATACTTTATAATAAAAATATATTAAAAAGTTAACTAACAATGGAATATTTATCTAAACTATCAAGAATTGTGAGTAATTCTAATTTTTAGAGTTATCTCATATTTTTTTATGCTTTGGATAAAAATAAACCAATAAAATAATGTCAGAAAATATTTTAAGTCAAAACATTAATAATCAAGTGGACGAAGTGCCAGAAATTTCGGCAACAGAAGTTTTGTCGGCTACTGATCCAAATCAGGCTCAAAATCAAACACCGCAAGATAGTTTTAACAATTTTAAGGTTAACAAGAAGGGTTTTATTGAAGTGGATGGTGAAGTTATAGAAACCTTGCCCAGTATCACTTTTAGAGTGCGTCTGGAAAATAATTATCAGGTGGTGGCTAGATTATCTGGTCGCATGCGCATGAATAAAATTATGCTTTTGCCGGGTGATAAAGTAAAAGTGGAATTAACTCTTTATGATTTGACAAAGGGCAGAATAACTTATCGTTATTAAATTTTTATGAAAGTAAAGTCTTCAGTAAAAAAAATTTGTAAAGATTGTCAAACTGTACGTCGTAAAAACAGAGTTTTTGTGGTGTGCAAAAAAAATCCTAAACATAAACAAAGACAAGGTTAATTATATTTTTTATGGCCAGAATTGCCGGCATCAATTTACCTAATGATAAAAAAGTTGAATACGCTTTGCCGTATCTTTATGGCATTGGTTTAACAATTTCAAAGAAAATTTTAAAGGAATTAAAAATTGATGGTAATAAACGGGTAAAAGATCTTTCCGAAGAGGAAGTTAATAGTTTGCGGGTGGAGATTGAAAAAAAATATCGAGTGGAAGGTGAACTGCGCCGTGAAGTGATCTCAAATATCAAACGTTTGAAAGAAATTAATTCTTATCGTGGTTCAAGACATGCCAAGAATTTACCAGCCAGAGGTCAACGGACAAAAACCAATTGTCGAACCGTCAAGGGCAATGTACGTAAAACCATGGGTTCGGGTCGTAAAACTTCAGCACAAAAAACGTAATTAGTATACTTATTCAATAAACAACAATACAATGTCTACTGATGATAACAAAACTATAGCTGATGAATTAATTCAACCAAAAGATTCTCGAGAAGAATCTGATTTGGAACAGGTGAATGACAACGAAGATGCTGCTGTTGAGACGGCTGATAATAATGAAACTGCAGAAGAGAAAGCTGTTGCCACCAAAGGAAGAAAAAAGAAAAAGAAGGAACCTTTCTTACGGGGTGGACGTGGTCAAATTCATATTAAATCTTCCTATAACAACACGATTGTTACAATTACTGATTTAAATGGTTCTGTTTTGGCTTGGTCTTCAGCTGGTAAGTGTGGTTTTAAGGGTCCTAAAAAATCAACACCTTATGCAGCTGGGGTGATCGTTAAATCTTTGGTTGATAAAATTAAAGCTTTGGGTATTAAAGAAACCGATGTGGAGGTCAAAGGTGTCGGTATGGGCCGTGAAGCAGCAGTGCGCGCTTTGGGTGTGAATGGTGTGCAAGTGGTTTCGGTAAAAGATGTTACACCGGTCAAACATGGTGGTGTCAGATCAAAACGTCCCAGAAGAGTTTAGTAAATAATGTTTAAATTATTTTTTATTTATGTCTCATTTTTCAGGTGCACAATGCAAAAGATGTCGTAGATTGGGAGTCAAGCTTTGCTCAAAAGGCGAGCGTGGTTTGGGTTCCAAGTGTGCTTTAGCTAGAAGAAATTATCCACCGGGCGTGCATGGTCCAAAGGGTTATGGTCGGATTAGCGATTATGGTTTGCATTTGCAAGAAAAACAAAAATTAAGAGTGATTTATGGAATTATGGAAAAGCAGTTGCGTAAGTATTTTGATGAAGCCAAAAGGGAAAAAACCAACACTGGTTTAAAATTATTAGAATTATTGGAAAGACGTTTTGACAATATTATTTATCGTCTAGGTTTAGCATCTTCCAGACGTCAGGCCAGACAGATGGTTGGACATAATCATTTTAAAGTTAATGGTAAAAAAATGAACATTCCTTCTTATACAGTCAAAAGAGGGGATGTAATTAGTATTGCTAAAGAAAAATCTTTAAGCAGGGGTCAAATTGCCGAAAACATAAAGACAATGGCCAAGAAAGAAATTCCAGCCTGGCTATTTTGGGATGAACAAAATAAAAAAGGCCAGGTAGTAGAATTACCACAAAACAATGATTTGGATGTTGGTGTGGACACGCGTTTAATTGTGGAGTTTTATTCACGCTAAATTTATAAAATAAATATAAATATATGGAAAACATCCCATTGGCAAAAAAAATAACTTTTCATCCTGACACAGAAAAAAATGTCAAAAATAAAGGTTATTTTACGATTGAGCCACTTTTTCCTGGCTATGGTTTAACTTTGGGCAATGTTTTGAGAAGAGTTTTGTTGTCTTCTTTGTCCGGCGCCGCAATTGTGGCGGTAAAAATTAATGGTGTCAGTCATGAATTTTCTACAGTTGATTGGATAAAAGAGGATGTTTTGGATATCATTTTAAACTTAAAACAAATTAGAATTAAGGCTGACCAAGATTTGGTTTTTCCTCTCAAATTAACTTTGGATGTTAAAGGTGAAAAAGAAGTAACAGCTGGCGATTTTGAAAAGGCTGCTGGTGTAGAAATTATGAATCCAAATCAAAAAATTGCCACTTTGACCGATCACGCGGCACGCTTAGAAATGGAAGTTTATGTGGATTATGGTCGAGGCTATTTACCAACTGAAGGCCGCGAAGATAGAAACTATGAAGTTAACACTATGATGGTAGATGCAATTTTTACGCCCATAAAAAGAGTAGGTTATGATATTGAAAATGTGCGTGTTTTGCAGATGACCAACTGGGATAAATTAATTTTAAAAATTGAAACTGATGGCACCATAACTTGCGAAGACGCTTTTAAGCAAGCGGTTAATATTATTTTAGAACAATTTTCTGGTTTATTAAATAAAGATATAGCTGAAAATGGTCATCAACAAACCAATGAAACAGAAAGCATAGATACGGCTGAAGATGAATTGGCGAATGCAGATGAGGCAGATGCTGAAGAGAAACCCAAGAAAAGAGGCAGAAAAAAGAAAGATGATGCTTAATATTTAGTTAAAGAATTAATATGCGACACCAAAACAGTCAAAAAACACTGGATAGAAAAAGTGGTCCACGCACGGCTTTATTAAAAGGTTTGGCGCAGAGTTTAATTTTGTATGAAAAAATTCAAACCACTGAAGCCAAGGCCAAAGTTATAAAACCTGTGGTGGAAAAGATGATTACGCGCGCCAAGGTGGACTCACTACATAATCGTCGTGAACTGATGAAGTTTTTACCAACCAAAAATGCAGTCAAGAAAATATTTGAGGTTTTGGGTCCACGTTTTAAAGAACGCAAGGGCGGTTATTTAAGAATTACTAAATTAGGTGCGCGTCATGGCGATGCCGCCCAAATGGCACAAATAGAATTTGTATAAACATATGGCAGAAAACATTTACACAATTGATGCAACCAACAAAGCCGTGGGACGTTTGGCGACAGAAATCGCTATAATTTTGCGTGGTAAAAACAAGCCCACCTTTGCTCCTAACATGGAAAGTGATAATGTGGTAGTGGTCAAGAATATAAATTTTTTGAAATTTACTGGTAAAAAATTACAACAAAAGGTTTATAAACACCATACCAACTACCCAGGTCATTTAAAAAGCATCAAAATGTCTGATATTCAGAAGGAAAATCCAGCCAAAGTTTTGGAAATGGCGGTGTTGCGTATGTTACCAGCAGTAAAATTTAGAAAAAAAATGATGCAGAAATTGCGTTTTGAATAATTAAAAGCAAGTAACTAATATGTCAGAAAAAAAATTAACTACAAAAGAATATTTTCAAGGTTTGGGTCGCCGCAAAGCAGCCATTGCTCAAGTCAGGTTGTATGCAGAAGGCACGGGTGAAACCACTATTAACGGCAAACAGGTGGATGTATTTTTTCCTTATTTTGAATTTAAAGATCAGGCTTTTTCACCACTCAAAGTTTTGGGGTTGGAAAAAAAGTTTGATATGTCAGTCAAAGTCGCGGGTGGTGGCTCTAGAGGCCAAGCTGAAGCAATTAAACTGGGAGTGGCCAGAGCTTTGGTGGTTTTTAATGAAGAAAATAAAAAGGTTTTACGCGCGAGTGGATTTTTAACGCGTGATCCTAGAATTAAAGAACGCAAGAAATCTGGTTTGAAACGCGCCAGACGTGCGCCACAGTGGGCTAAACGTTAATTTAGTGGTTTATATATTTTTAAAAAGCCCTGTTGTGTACAGGGTTTTTATATTTGACATTTTTATTAAATTGTGTTATCATATATTTAGCTAATATAAACAAAAAATTCCTTTAAAAAATAGAGATTTGAATTGAAGATGGAGATGAGTGTCAGCTTCTAATCAATCGCGGGTCGCCGAAAGGACGGCCCGTTTTTTATTTTTGTAAAATTAGTGTTTTTTTGCTATAATCCATGTAAAATATGGTGGCTCAAAAAACTTTAACCCAAAATGCGACTTATTACACCGGTGCGCTAATATTACAAAAAATTTTAGCGTTTGTTTATTTTACCTTTTTGGCGCGCGGACTTGGGGTAGAAGATTTGGGAAAATACAGTTTTGCTTTTTCTTTTACCACCATTTTTTCTGTGTTTGTGGATGTAGGTTTAAATTCTGTGTTGACCCGCGAGGTGGCCAAAGACAGAAACAAAACTCAGGAAATTTTGGCTAATGTTTTGGGAGTAAAAACAGTTTTAAGTTTCTTCACTTATGCTTTGATTGTGGCTTTGGTAAATTTTATGGGCTATCCAGAGCTGACCAAAAATTTGGTTTATTTGACTGGCTTAATTATGCTGTTGGATACTTTTTCTGCCACTTTTTGGGGTGTGCTGCGGGGTAATCAAAATTTAAAATATGAAAGCATTGGCATAGTTTTATTTCAATTTTTAGTGGTAGGCATTGGCATGGGTTTATTAGTGGCTGGCGTGGGGGTGGTGCCACAGGTGTTGGCAGTCGTGGTCGGCAGTTCATTTTTATTTATTTATTCTTTTTTAGAAATGCGTCGCCGTGTGCGTGTGCCATTCAAAATTAGTTGGGATAAAAAATTAATTAAAGAGCTGCTAAAAATATCAATTCCTTTTGCCTTGACTGGAATTTTGGCGCGTCTTAATACGCAGGTGGATACTATTTTTTTATCAAAAGTTGGTTGTGCCACGCAAGCTGTTTGTGATGCAAATGTGGGCATTTATTCTGTGGCCACCAAAATTACTTTGGCTTTACATTTTATTCCTTTGGCTTTTGTGGCCGCTCTTTTTCCAGCTTTTTCTGAATATTATGCCACCAACAAAGAAAAATTGGCGCGGACTTTTGAAAAATCCATGCGTTATTTAATGTTGGTCAGCACGCCCATGGCATTGGGAATTTTGGTTTTGGCGCCGGATTTTGTACCAAAAGTTTTTGGAGCTGAATACGCGGCTGCGGTTCTGCCTTTGCAGGTTTTAATGGTTTCTTTGGTTTTTTTATTTTTAACTTTTCCGGTTGGTTCGCTGTTAAATGCCACGTCGCGACAAATTGATAATACCAAACAAATTGCCATAGCTGCTTTAATTAATTTTTTATTTAATTTTTTATTAGTGCCCAAACTAACTTATACTGGTGGCGCTTTGTCGTCATTAATCAGCACTTTGGTTTTGTTTTATTTAGGTATCAGAATTTCTAATCAGATTTTGGATTATGACAAAAAATATTTATTAAAAAGTTTTTTTCTGTGTCTGACGGCTGGTCTGTTGATGACTTTGGTTTTGTGGTTATTGCTGTTTAAAGTTAACTTTATAATTTTAATTGTTTTGGGCGCGGTAATTTATTTTGCCTTATTATTATTATTTAGGGTTTTGACAAAAAACGATATTAATGATATGTTGATTTCATTGAAGTTAAGAAGGTAATGTTTCCAATATAGGAGGACAACATGAGAAACTTGTTGAAGATCAAACGTTGGGAAGCGGAACTCAAGCAGTATGAGTTGGCTTTTTTGCTTGGGTGCAGCGCGACCTATCTTTCTATGGTTGAGAACAACCGGGTGGAGGCCACACCAGAGTTCAAGCTTAAGGCGGCGGAGATTTTTAATGTACCGGTCGAGGAGTTGTTTGGCTGATGCCCGTCCCGTTCACATAAGGCAACCCGCTTAACACAGGCGGGTTTTTAATTTGCTTTTTGACTCTAAATTTAATAAACTTAAACAATGGAAACAATGTCAAAAATTTTATTAGTCACTTTGGATTTTCCGCCGCTTTTGGGTGGCGTGGCAAATTATTATTATGAACGTGTGAAGGCGATGCTAGAAGATGAGATTGTTGTTTTGATGAATACACAACCCTTTGTCATTCCCGCGAAGACGGGAATCCAGGTGAAAAAAAAATGGATCCCCGATCAGGTCGGGGATGACAAAAAGGAAGTATTGATTTTTAGGAAAAAATTTTTTATAAAATATTTCTGGCCACACTGGTTACCTTTGGTTTGGTATATTTATAAAATTGTAAAAAAAGAAAAGATAAATAAAATTTGGGTCGGGCAAGTTTTACCAGTCGGCACGGCCGTGTGGGTGGTAAGTAAAATTTTAAATATTTTTAATCGAAGAGATCCTTCGACTTCAGCCTCGCCTTGCTCGGCTTACGCTCAGGATGACAAAAAAAGACCATTATCTTTTTTTGTCACATGTCATGGCAACGATCTATTGCGAGCGAAAAAAAATAAACGTAAATTTAAGTTAGCCAAAAAAATATTAAAAGACGCAAAATTTGTGGAAGCCAATACAGAATTTACCAAAAATATTTTAGTTAATGATTTTGCAATTCCAGCAGAAAAGATTAAAATTATCTATCCAATTAATACCCTAACTAAAGCAATGGTGGATTTACAAAAAGTGGGGGAGTTGCGCGCTAGATATAATTTAGCAAATAAAAAAGTTTTATTAACTGTTGGGCGTTTGGTTGAATCTAAAGGTATTGATCTTGTTTTGCAAGCTCTGCCAAAAGTTTGGCAAAGTGTGCCAGATTTAGTTTATTTAGTTGTGGGTGATGGGCCAGATAAAAATAGGCTAGTGCAAATTGTTAATAAATTAATAAAATTACCTCCCCTTGCCCCTCCTTATAAAGGATGGGATGGAGAAGCCCCCCACTTTCGTTCTAATGTGCTAGTGGAAAATGGAACAGGGGGTGCAGGAGGGATAATTTTTACTGGCGCAGTGGCTCACAATGAATTATCAAATTATTATGACCTGACTGATGTCTTTATTTTAACTCCGCGAAAAAATTCTTTTGGCGATACAGAAAGTTTTGGTGTGGTTTATCTTGAAGCCAAAGAGTTTGGCTTGCCAATCATTGCTGGCAATGTGGGTGGAGCTGCTGAAATTGCCAAAAATTATGATCAAATGCATTTAATTGATTCTGAGAATAGTAATGAAATTATTGAGAAGATAATAGAAATAATAAAATAAAAAAAGGCGATCTGACGATCGCCGTAACGCAAAAATGGAGGTTAAAAAACCAGCTGGAATAGATCTAGGAACTGTTTTTTTGATCTTGATGCTATGGTTCTTTTAACGCCATCACCAAGGTGGTAATAGTGGACCATGTTGGTGTTTACGTTAAAATGTTGAACGATGACATGTAGGTCTGGTCGCACTCCAATGCCCTTACCTACAAACAGGTCACCCTTGGAAATAATCACAATTCCTCCTTGTGGATATGAATATTTTTTTATATTATACGTTATTTAAAAATTATGTCAAGACTATCTATAGTTATTCCGGTTTATAACAGTGAAAATAAGTTATTAAAGTGTTTACAAAGTCTAAAACAGCAGACGGTTTTTAGTTTGTGGCCGGGGCAAGCTGAAATAATAATTGTGGATGATGGGAGTGTTTCGCCAGTTGTCATTCCAGATTTTATTTTGGATGACAAAATAAAAATATATCGCATTGAACATGCGGGCGCAGCCAAAGCCAGAAATTTTGGCTTTGCTAAATCCACCGGTCAATATGTGTTTTTTTGTGATAGTGATGTGGTGTTTTTGAAAAATAACGCTTTAGAAAAAATGCTAGCCATGTTGGAAACATACACAGACAAAGCGTATTGTTATTCAGCTTTTAAATATGGTTTAAAAACTTTTCCTCTTTTTCCATTTGATGCAGAAAAATTAAAACACAATAATTATATTTCTACCATGGCTTTAGTGCGTCGCAGTGCTTTGGAAAAATTAGTTTTTCCCAATTTACCTTTTGACGAAGCTTTAAAAAGATTTCAGGATTGGGATTTATGGCTGGCTTTATTGAAAAAAGGGGAGACTGGTATTTTTTTAAATGAAGTTTTGTGGCAGGCGCAGGTTGGCGGGTCAATGAGCCGGTGGCTACCAAAAATATTTTATAAAATATTTAAAAATAATTTAAAGGTGCAAGAATATCAAAAAGCTAAAGCAGCTGTGGAAAAGAAATATGGTTTGTAAAATAAAACTAATCTTTTTTGGCTAATATTAGATAAAATTATAATTTAATGTAATTTACTTGTTGACTTTTTCAAAATGTTTTAATATAATAATAAAGCAAGGTCTTGGAGCGGCCTTTGCATCTATGGAAGCGGAAATCAGGCTCACATCATTTAAAACGGAGGAAGGAGTGCAGCTTAAATTTCTTATTTAAGTTACATAGGGGTTGACTGCCTGAAAAAAAGTTTCAAGGACGCTTAACTGCGATCCGAAACTTCAGGTGGTTTTTCCTCACCCATTCATTTTTAGGGGATTTTGAATCCCCCCCTGTGTTCAACACAGGCATTTTGAGGGGCTAGAACTCTGCTGTACCTCGGTACACAGTTCAGCCCTTTTTTTATTTGCTTTATATTGCTTTTTCTTTTAAAATTAGAATGTATTTGAGGTTATTTGTTGGTTGGTCAATGATATGTGTTTTATGGTTAATTATTCATTTTTTTGCCCCCATCGTCTAATGGTTAGGACACATGGTTCTCAGCCATGTAATTGGGGTTCGATTCCCCATAGGGGTAAGAAGACGAGTAATTAACTGGGTGGTGTGAATTATTATTCGTGAGTATTATTTATGAGAAAAAAATTACCTCTTTTGCAAGCCATTGCGGTTTTGGTGGGCACCACGGTCGGCGCGGGAATTTTGGGTTTGCCGTATGTTTTTGCGCAGGCTGGTTTTTGGACTGGCTTTTTGGTTTTAGTTGTGGTTGGTTTGGCCATGCTGTGTCTAAATTTAATGTTTGGTGAAATTGTTTTAAGAACCACTGGTCAACATCAAATTTCGGGTTATGTGGAAAAATATTTGGGTAAATTTTGGAAAAAATTTGTGTCCATATTTTTAGCCATAACTTTATTTGGCGCACTGCTGGCTTACTTTGTCGCCATTGGGCAGGCTTTGGCGGCCATTGTGGGCGGCCCGGCTTTATTATTTAGTTTATTATTTTATATTGTTTTTGCCGCTTTGGTTTTTAAGGGCGTGGGCGCGATAAAAAATGCTGAATTTATTTTGGGTTGTTTGGTGTGGTTGGTGTTTTTTATATTAATTATTTTTTCCTGGCCACACGTAAAAACTAGCCATATAACCGCCTTTGATTTTAAAAATATTTTGGCACCTTTGGGAGTGCTCTTGTTTGCCTATTCGGGTAGCATCGCCATTCCGTCCATGAAAGAAATTTTGGTGGGTAAAGAAAAATTATTTAAAAAAGCAATTTTAATGGGAGTTTTGATTCCGGGAATTTTTTATGCCATTTTTTCTTGGGCAGTAGTGGGCGCGACTGGCCTTAATACAAGCGAAGTTGCCACCATTGGTTTGGGCCAATTAGTTGGACCTTTTATTTTGGTGGTGGGGAATGTTTTTGCTTGTCTAACTATGAGCACGGGATTTTTGGCAGTTGGTTTAACACTCAAAGGAATGTTTAATTATGATTATAAGATAAAACATTTTTGGGCATGGCTTTTAACCATGAGCGTGCCGCTGGTGATTTATTTTTTGGGTTTACATGATTTTATTAGCATCATTGGTTTGGCGGGCGCTCTTGGTTTTGGGGTGGAAGGTGTTATTTATGTGTTAACTTTTTGGCACGCACGCAAAAAAAGTCAGCGTAAACCAGAATATGTTTTGTCAACTGGTTTTGCCGTCGCAGCATCGTGTTTTTTATTTTTAGTTTTTGGGAGTGGATTATTTTATACACTAATTAATATTTTTTAATTTTATTATATGCCAAAAGTAGTTTTTGATATTGAAACTCGTGGTTTTGAAGGCAGCGAGCTGGATCCAATTATTAAAGAAAGTTTAATCAAAAATGTTGTCTCAGAAGAAGAACAAGCCGATGTTTTGGCGCGCACTGGACTTTTGCCAATTAGTGGGGAAGTGGTGGCGATTGCCATGTTAAATCCAGATACGGGTAAGGGTAAAATTTATTTTCAGGCGCCGGAATCGGAAAATAAAAACTACGAACAGAGTGGGGTAGAATTTATCGTGGCCACGGAAAAAGAAATTTTAGAAAAATTTTGGTTGGACATTAAGTTTTACGATCAAATCATAACTTATAATGGGCGAGGTTTTGATGTGCCGTTTATTATTTTTCGTTCTATTGCTTTGGGGATTAAGCCAACAAAAAATTTAATGCCTTATCGTTATAGTTCCAAAGACCATTTTGATATTTTGGATCAGCTGACTTTTTATGGCGCATTTAGAAAATTTTCTTTGGAAGTTTTGTGTCGCGCATTTAACATAAAAAATCCTAAAGAAGAAGGTGTGTCTGGCCTAGCTATTAATGAATTGTTTAAAAATAAAGACTATCAAACCATTGCTGAATATTGCATGCGCGATGTGGTGGCGACCAAAGAATTATATGAAAAAGTCAAAGCTTTTATAGAAATTTAAAATTATGAAAATTTTATTTGTCGGTGGCGGAACCATGGGTTCGGTGTCGCCACTTTTAGCTATTAGTCAAAAAATTAAAGCAGAACTTGGTCAACGCAATGAAAGTGTCGGGTTTTTATGGTTAGGCACCAAAAGCGGGCCTGAAAGGGAAGTCGTAGAGAAAAATAACATAAGATTTCAAGTTGTGGCGGCCGGCAAACTACGGCGTTATTTTGATTGGCACAATGTTGCGGATGTGTTCAACATTCTCGTGGCTATGTGGCAAAGTTTTTTCATTTTAATAAAATTTCGACCGCAAGTTATTTTAACAGCCGGTTCTTTTGTGGCTGTGCCGGTGGCTGTGGTGGGTTGGATTTTGGGTGTGCCGATTTTTGTGCATCAGCAAGATGTTGAGGTTGGTTTGGCTAATAAGATTATGTCTCTATTGGCCAAAAAAATTACTGTGGCTTTAGAAGAGTCTGTGCGCGATTTTCCAGCGCGAAAAACTGTTTTGGTTGGGAATCCCGTTAGAAAATTTCCAATTTCCAATTTTCAATTTCCAAATAGATCTCAAATTTTAAATCTAAAATTTCAAAACACTTTGCCAACTATTTTAATATTGGGTGGTGGTACTGGCGCCGTGGCGATTAACGAGCTGGTGTGGCAGGCTTTACCAGAACTAATTAAATTTTGTAATTTGGTCCACATCACTGGCAAAAATAAAGGTAATATAGATGAAAATGAAAATTATAAACAATTTGAATTTTTGGGAGATGAAATTTTTGAAGCAATAAAAATGTCCACGCTGGTGGTCTCGCGAGCCGGTATGTCCGCTTTGACTGAATTGGCATATTTTAGCAAGCCCACAATTATTATTCCAATCCCGAATTCTCATCAAGAAAAAAATGCTAAGTATTTTCAGGAAAAAAACGCGGGTGTATATTTAAGACAAAATGAATTGACAGTAGAAATTTTTGTGGCAGAAATACAGAATTTGTTAAATGACGAGGCCAAGAAAAAAGATCTGGGAAAAAATATGCATAATATTTTTATTGATTATAGTGGAGAAAAGATGGTAGAAGAAATTTTAAAATTTAAATAAACAACCTTTATGTTGGCGACAGAAGCATTAAAAAAAATATTTCAAGATTTTTATCAAGAAGATCCCCTGGAGATAACTGCTTTAAAGGGCGATGGTTCTGATCGAACAATTTATCGTCTAAAAAATAAAAATCACAGCGCCATTGGTGTGCATGGTAAAAATCGTAAAGAAAATGAAGCTTTTATTGCTTTTTCCAAAACTTTTTTAGAACAAAATATTAAAGTGCCGGAAATTTACGCAATAGATTTGGAAAACAGCGTGTATTTAGAAGAAGATTTGGGCGACGAGATTTTTTATAATTGGATTAAAAATATCAGAGCCAAAGAAGGTTTTAATACAGAAATAGTAAAGATGTATAAAAAAGTTTTGGCTGTTTTACCAACCATTCAAACAGTGGCTGGAAAAAAAATTAATTATGGATTGTGTTATCAACATATTGAATTTGCGCACGAGTCTATGTTGTGGGATATGCATTATTTTAAGTGGAATTTTTTAAATTTATTTTATAAAGATAATATTGATAATGAATTATTGGAAAAAGATTTTAATAGTTTGGCCGATATTTTAATGCTAGAAGACAGAAATTTTTTTATGTACCGTGATTTTCAGTCAAGAAACATAATGCTAAAAAATAACGAACCCTATTTTATTGATTATCAGTCGGGCCGACGGGGCGCCTTGGAATATGATGTGGCTTCACTACTCTATGATGCCAAAGCTAAAATTCCACAAGAAATTAGAGAAGAGTTGTTAAATTTTTATTTGGGTGAGATTAATAAAATTATAAAAGTTGAACCTGAGAGATTTAAAAAATATTTTTATGGTTTTGTTTTGATTCGTATTATGCAGGCTTTGGGCGCGTATGGCTTTTTGGGCATTGTCAAAAATAAACCAAATTTTTTAAACAGTATTCCTTTGGCCATTGCCAATTTAAAAATTATACAAAAAGAGTGTTCTTTTTTGGCTGACTTGTCCAGTCTAAATATAATTATCAGTCAATTGTGCGCAATAGATAGTTGGCAAGAAACTGTGTCAGACAACAAAGAATTAACAGTCAAAATATTTAGCTTTGGATTTAAATATTCAGAACGCCCTTTGGATACAGCGGGTAATGGTGGTGGTTTTGTTTTTGACTGTCGAGGTTTGGCTAATCCGTTTTGGGAAGAAAATTTAAAAAAACAAAGCGGTTTAGATGAAGATGTTAAAATATTTTTAGATAGCAAAGAAAGAGTACAAAATTTTTTAATGCATGTGTACGAATTAGTAGATTTAACTATCAATAGTTATCAAACTTGGGGCTACAATGATTTGATGGTTTCTTTTGGTTGTACCGGTGGTATGCACCGTTCAGTCTATTGTGCGGAAAAGTTGGCGCAACATTTAAGACATAAGAATATTAAAGTTTCCGCGGAACATCTGTCTTTAAAAAAATAATTTATGAAAGCTTTAATTTTGGCCGCGGGTTTTGGTACTCGGCTTAGGCCTTTAACAGATGAGATACCCAAGGCTTTGGTTCAGGTTGGTTCTCTAACTTTACTGGAGCGAGCGGTTGATTATTTAAAAAAGAATGGTGTTGAGGAAATTGCTTTAAATAGCCACTCTTTAGCAGATAAAATAGAATTTTTTGTCAGAAATAAAAAAGATTGGGGACTGCTAATAAAAATATTTTTTGAACCAGAAATATTGGGTGTTGGTGGCGCTATAAAAAATGCAGCCGACTTTTTGAAAGACTCTGAACCTTTTATCGTCTTTAATGCTGATATTTTAACAGACATTGATTTAAATTTAGCGCTTAATTTTTTTCAAAACAGTCAAGCCCTGGTAACCTTACTGGTTAATAATAGAAAAACACAAAGACCTCTTTTGGTTGATCAAAATAATTGTTTGGTGGGGCATTTGGATAAAACTACAAATGTTAAAAGATTAGTCGCGACTAGTCATGAAAAACACTTAAAAGAAGTTGGTTTTACAGGCATACATATTGTTTCGCCAAAAATTTTTACCTTAATGCCAAAAAATGATAAATTTGGCGTGGTGGATTTTTATTTAGATCTGGTTGCCCAGGCACAACTAATTAATGTTATGGAATTTAATGCAGCTTATTGGCGAGACGTGGGAACTTTTGAACGTTTAAAACAAGCACAAGCTGACATCATAAGCGGTATAATAAAATAATTTATTTAATTTTGTTTAAGTATAAAATTAATAAAAAATATAACTCTCGGTGCTAAAAAGCACAGGGTTTTTAGTTAGTCGTATTTTTGACTTAATCAGCCATAATTGGTAAGATGGAGTTGATTTTAAGCAGTTTTTATGTTTATAAAAAAGATTGCCATTGACTTGGGCACAACCTATACTTTAGTTTTTTTACCTGGCAAGGGTATTATTATTAATGAGCCTTCGGTGGTGGCTTATAGCACCAGCGACAAGAAGGTTTTGGCAGTGGGTGACGAGGCTAAAGAGATGTTGGGACGTACTCCTGATACCATTATGGCCGCGCGGCCATTAAAAGACGGTGTGATTGCTGATTATAAAACTACTGAAGCCATGTTAAGATATTTTATTAATAAAGCCCTGGGTGGTGTGCGTTTATTTCGTCCAGAAGTGATGGTGGCAGTACCGGCCGGTATTACATCCACCGAAAAAAGGGCTGTAGTTGACGCTACACTGTCGGCAGGCGCAAAAGCGGCTTATATTATCAAAGAACCAATTGCGGCGGCTATTGGGGCCAATGTGCCGATTGGTTCAGCTTCTGGACATATGATTGTGGATATGGGCGGTGGTACTTCAGAAGTAGCAGTTATTTCTTTGGGTGGTATTGTAGCCAACACTTCGGTGCGCATTGGTGGTAACAAAATTGATGCAGCTATTCAAGAATTTATTCGACGTAAATATAATTTAGCCATTGGTGAACGCACAGCTGAAGATATAAAAATTCAGGTTGGTTCGGCTTTGTTTTTGGATAAGCCTTTAAAAATGGAAGCTAAGGGACGGGATATGATTTCGGGTTTACCGCGTTTGATTGAAGTGACGTCAAACGATGTAACTGAAGCAGTGCAGGATGAATTAATTGGCATTGTGGGCGCGGTCAAAGATGTTTTATATAAAACTCCGCCCGAACTTTCAGCTGATGTGATGGATAAGGGCATGGTACTTTCTGGTGGGACTTCACTTTTGAGAAATATGGATAAATTATTGTCTCAAGCCACCGGTATTCCGGCTTATAATGCTGAAGACGCGCTGTTGTGCGTGGCCAAAGGCACCGGCATTGCTTTAGATAATCTGGAGGCCTACAAACGTAGTATTTTGGCAACCAGATAAAATTATTTATGAAAATTCTCATCATCCATGATCGTTTTATGTTTCGCGGTGGCGCCGAACGTTTAGTTTTGATTATGGCCAAAGCTTTGCAGGCTGATTTGATGACTGAATTTTGGATAGACGGCGAAACTTTTGAGCGCGCTGAAGCGCCGGGTAAAATTTTTGTTTTAGACAAAGGTAATCCGGCTTACGAAGTTTTACGATATTTTCGCGCGCAATTCAATTTTCTATTTAAGACCAGGAAAATCGTTCGTCAGTATGATGTGGTCATTTTTTCTGGTAATAATTGTCTGATTGCAAACTGGCATTTAAAAAGAAAGCAAAAAAGATTTATTTATTGTCATTCACCAGTCAGACATGTTTTTGATTTATATAAAAAATTCCGTGCTGAACGGCCGGAACTATGGAAAAAAATTATTTATTATGATATTGGCGCTTGGGGTATCCGGTTGGTTTATTGGTTTAATTTAATCTTTTTTAAAAAAGTTATTGCTAATTCAAAAAATACTCAGGCGCGTTTGTGGAAATATTGTTGCAAAAAATCAGAAATTATTTGGCCACCAATTCAGGTAAATAAATTCAAGTGGTTTTCTAGTGGTGATTATTATCTTTCTTTTGCGCGGGTTGATAAATTAAAAAGAGTGGGGGACATTGTGCGTGCTTTTCAAAAAATGCCAAATAAAAAATTAGTTATTTGTTCGGCTGGCGATGATTTTGAAAATGTAAAAAATTTAGCCAAAGGTTTTAATAATATTCAAGTTAAGGGTTGGCAAAACGATGAAGAACTTAGTTTGCTGGTTGGTAATTGTGTTGCTACGCTCTATATTCCCATTGATGAAGATTTTGGTATGACACCCCTAGAAGGTATGTCTGCGGGCAAACCATGTGTTGGAGTTTTTGAGGGGGGATTAAAAGAAACCATTATTGATGAAAAAACAGGTAAGTTTATACCGGCAGATTATACAGTTGATGACATTATTAAAGCAGTTGAATGGCTTTCGCCAGCTCGGGCATTAACCATGCTTGCGGATTGTGAAGCGCAAGCTGATAAATTTAGTGAAGATAAATTTATAAACGAAATAAAGAAAGTGATTAATGAATTATAAATCTATATTCATTGTCTATTAGTATTTTATTTTTTAATTGTTAACTTAATTTTGTTATCAATAATTTCCACACTATAAATTTTGTTATTTTCTAACCCTTTTCTAATAGCATAGAAGCCAGAACCTCTTCCGTCTGGTTTTTTTTGAGTTGGTTTTTTAGAAAAAGGAATATGTAAATCATTAATAATATTTGGAGGATATCCCGCTCCTTCGTCTTCTATGGTTACTGTTAAACCATCATTGGTTTCTTCAACAGTAATAAATACTTTTTTGTTAGGATCGAATTTATTACCATGCTTATGACAGTTGTTGATAAGTTCCCTTACGATGTCAGCCAGTTGGAGTGGTATGTTTATGTCCGAAAATTTTTGCAATGTTTCTCTTTTAAAACAGAAGTCTGGAATGTTTCCACCCCTCTTGTTCTCGTATTCTTCTTGGGTTGGTGTCTTTATTTCCATTCGATAATGTAAAAAATTTGGTGATGGCTCTGTAAGCTTCATATGGATTTTTTTATTTATTAATTAAATATTCTGTCAAAACAAAAACTAACCAAAATAATAACAAAAGGACACTTTCTTTTTTGTTTAAATTTTTTCCAGTGCGCATAAAATAGGAAATAATAAAAGCTGCTAAGAGCATGAAAGTTCCGGTCACGTAAATAATTTTGGTAGGAAAAAAGAAAGGGTTGATAATAGCAATAATTCCTACTACTACTGTGGCATCTGCTAAGACAGTGCCCAAAATATCACCTACGGCTAGTGAATCATTATTATTTTTTACAGATTCCAACGAGAAAATAAATTCTGGGATGGTAGTACCAAGCCCCACTATTAGCATGGCAATTAGAATGGGCGTAACACCTAGATTGTAAGCTAGATCGGTGGCAGAAGTGACAGTAAAGTGCGCGCCGATTAATAACAAAAATACACTGAGTAATAAAAAGAGAGCATTTTTATAATGTTCTTTGTTGTTTTTTATGGCAGTGTGATTTTTTATGCCATTTTTAAAAGCCAGATAATAAAATATTATGCCAGCAATAATTAGTGTCATCCCTTCAAGACGTGAATAATAGCCATCCAACCCCAAGACTAAAGGAATTAAAAATAAAAAAGGATAAATAATATTATTTTTTAAGATTTTACTTTCTACTTTAATATTTTTACCCGAGATGACTACAATCATGGCGAAAACCAAAGTTAAATCTGCCACATTAGAACCAAAAAGAGTACCCAGACCAAAAGAAGGTATGCTTTCTAGGGAAGAATTAAGAGCAATAAATGTTTCTGGCAAAATGGAAATAATTGAGACAATAATTAAACCTACTAAAAATTTTG
>ENA-UOWO01000200-UOWO01000200.1-activated-sludge-metagenome-genome-assembly--contig:-NODE-200-length-88732-cov-12.270758_pt1 | contig 88732 bp, 64 predicted proteins | sample MGYA00238148_ERZ761564 | MGnify/ENA primary metagenome ERZ761564 (study PRJEB28885, sample SAMN05720194) | activated sludge metagenome | isolation source: Anaerobic digester | place: USA... | reverse complement strand
TGCCGCTTTGTCGATGGAATCGCCCAAGGAGTGGTGCAAAACCAACTCAAAAACCTCTCCTTCCGCGAACAAAACGTGGGTTATGTAGAAGGCAACTTTTTTGACTTTTTCAGTTTCCCGCTGCTGGCAGGTCAGGCTCTGGACTTGAACCAACCAGATGCAGCATTCATTTCTGCTTCGATGGCCAAAAAATACTTTGGCGAAGAAAGCCCTCTGGAGCAGACGCTGAAACTGAACAATCAATTTGGCAACCATGTGTATGTGGTAAAAGGGGTTTACGAAGACATGGGAGACAATTCGGACATCCGTTTCGACATGGTTTTTTCTCTGGAAACCCTCAAAAACAAGGAAAACCTCAATGGGAATTTTTGGGCTGAATTGAGCAATCTGGACAACCAGTACATCAACATGCTTTTTGAACTCAGTCCCAATACCAACCTGAAAGCACTGGAAAAAAAGCTTACGGCACTGCGTAGAGAGATTCAAAAAGAAAAAGATGCCACCGTATTCCGCCTGCAACCCTTGGCCGAAGTACACTTGGCCACATCCGCTCAAGATGACCTGGAACACACCGGTAATCGTCGTTACGTATTGATGCTCATGGGCATCGCCTTCCTGATCCTGCTGATTGCCTGGTTCAACTACATCAACCTGAATACCGCCAACTCCATCAAACGCGCCAATGAAGTAGGGGTTCGCAAGGCCATTGGGGCAAGCCAGCAGAATTTGTTGGGTTTGTTCCTGGTCGAATCTGTGTTGGTCAATCTTGCTGCCTTTGTGCTGGCCATTGTATTGGTCGTAATTTTGCAGCCACTGTTCAACCAGCTTTTTGAAAAGACCCTCAGCTTGCAGACCTTGTTCCTCAATCCGGTTTGGGCTTTGGGAGTAGGCTTGTTGCTTTTGAGTTCAATTGTATCTGGCGTTTACATCGCTTTGGTTTTGGCGCGATTCAAACCAGTAGATACCCTGAAAGGCAAATTGGCCAAAACCAGCTCTGGTGTTTTCCTGCGTAAATCTTTGGTGGTCATTCAATTTAGCATCTCTGTAGCCCTGATCATCAGCACCATGCTGGTGTTCAAACAACTGAAGTTTATGCAACAGGCCAATCTGGGCTTCGACAGCAAACAACTGGTGCTGATTCCTGCCCCACTATTGAACCTGGATGAGACATACAAACAGCGCAGTTCGGCCTATCAAGACGAAATAGCCCAACAAAGCTTTGTAGAAGGCTTTTGTACCTCGGGCAGTGGCCCCGGGCGAGGCTACAATTTTGCCACCGAAGGTTTTAGTTCACCCAAATCAAAAAAGGGCACCGAAAACCAATCCTTCGCCTTTGCCATTATTGGAGAAAATTATTTGCCTACGTTCAAAATTCCACTCAAGGCTGGCCGCAACTTCACAGCAATAGAAACGGACGTGGAATGGAACAACAACGACAAGGTAATCCTGAATGAAAAAGCCGCCAAAGCCTTGGGTTTTGAAGATGTCAAAGACGCCCTGACCAATAAAATCAAATGGGACGAGCGCTACCTACAAGTGATCGGAGTAGTGAAAGATTACCACCACGAAGGTTTGCAAAAATCCATCGGTCCGATCATTTTTTATCCCGCCCAGGTCAACGACCTCACCCTCAAACTGAGCACCGATGATCTCCCGGCAAAGCTAGCCAAGGTGGAAAAAATTTACAAAAAATACTTCATCGGTAATCCTTTCGAGTACTTGTTTGTGGATGAGTTGTTCAACAAGCAGTACAAAGTGGAGGCGCAGTTTGGTAAAATTTTTAGCGCGGCTTCCATCCTGGCCATCCTGATTGCCTGCATGGGTTTATTTGGCCTGACGGTATTCACGGTAGAGTCGCGCACCAAGGAAATTGGCATTCGCAAAGTCCTGGGTGCCAGTGTGGGCAGCATCAGCAGTTTGTTGACGAAGGATTTTCTCAAACTGGTATTCGTGGCCATCGTCATCGCCTGTCCAATTGCTTATTATTTCATGACCCAATGGTTGGCCGATTTTGCCTATCGCACGCCTGTACAGTGGTGGGTGTTTGCACTGGCCGGAGGATTGGCACTACTGCTGGCGTTTGTGACGATTGGGTTCCAGAGTGTGAAGGCGGCGCTGGCGAATCCGGTGGAGAGTTTGCGAAGTGAGTAACGCTTCGTATGGCCACAATGTTAAAATCGGCGCTCAAGAAAATACGAAAGCAATTTTGCCTATTTGTAAGTAGATATATTCCATCTAAATACAAAGTATGGCAAAATCAATATTGGGGTTCCTGCTGATCATCTTTTGTTCCTTTCAGGCACCTGCACAAACCTCAAGGTTTAGTGCAGGTGTCGTTGGAGGATTAAATTTTGCAGAACTGGAAGGCAACGACCTTACCGACTATTTTGGATTGAATGTGGGCTTGCTCGGGGCGATGCGTTTGAGCAAGAAAACCCAATTGGGCCTTGAATTTTTATTTAGCCAAAACGGCGAATACATCTTACCCACCTATTATCCCAACATCCAATACGGGAAAATCCAATTAAATCACCTCGAAATCCCGGTCTATCTGGATTGGCTATTGAGTGGCGTCCGCAACGACAAATCGTATAGCCTGCACTTGAATGTGGGCCTAGCTTATGCCAGATTGATGAATTACAAGGTGGAAAGCATCGAAAAAATCGACGTCAGCGAGCAAATCATCTACTCCAACAAAGAGGCTTACCTAATGCAAGTAGGGACGACGTACAACCTAAGCAAAAAAATTGGATTGAATTTGAAGGCGACGTTGCCGATTCGGCGAGAGGCTTTGGATTGGACTTTGGCGGCGAGGGTGGTTTATGTGATGTAGCGTGTGAGGGAGGGGGGCTATGTTTTTTGTGTGCAGGAAAAGGCATAAAAAATGATGTTTCATATGTTAAATGTCAGGTTTAACCTGATATTTAACATATGAAACATCATTTTTTATGCCCAAATAAGCAACTTTTGAGCTTGTATTTTTGTATCATTGTAGTCGGGTTTATCCTGGCAATATTACAATGGAAAACAAATACATCTCAACGCAATCCAACAAGCTTCTGTCCTGGTTCAACGGGCAGAATAGGACTTGCTTTGATTATTCTTTGGCTTACAAAGTGCTGCCCAATTCCAAAGCAAGTACAGTCAGGGAGTTGCTTAGCGACATGACCAAACGCGGGCTACTCATGCGCTTGAAAGAAGGGGTGTATTGCATTATTCCCTATGAAGCCAATGCTGAAACATTTATGCCGGACTGGCATTTGATCGCAGAATATTTGGTACAGGACACCAAATACTACATTGGGTATTACTCGGCTTTGCAAATTCATGACCTGATTACACAGCCCTCCTTAAAAGAGCAAATTGTTGTTTCAAAACAAATCAGTCCTTCTGAAATTTCAATCAAGACCGTACCTTTTCAGTTTATTTACCACAACGAGAAACATTTTTTTGGTGCGAAAAAAATCTGGGTCGACAGCTTCAACAAAGTACTGTGTTCCGACTTGGAAAAAACCTTTATTGACTGTTTGTTCAAACCCGAATATGCAGGTGGGATTGTGGAAATTGCAAAAGCAATGTTCAGTTCAAAAGAAAAAATAAAGTACAGCACCCTGCTGGAGTACGTCAAAAAATTCGATTCTCAGGCTGTAATAAAACGATTGGGCTTTCTTTTAGAAATGCTTGAAATCGACACAGATATTATTGATGATTTGCAAAAGTTAAAAACTGCTTCATACGTAGTGCTTGACACAGAATTGCCGAAAGTTGGTAAACGAATCAGCCGTTGGAGCATCCAACAAAATTTGGAAAGGGAAACCATTAAATCTGCTATTTACACATGATACGCTCGGGAGAAATACAACAAAAAGCGAGAGAAGTTGGTGTTCGTGATCAACAGATTGAAAAGGATTATGTCCTTTCATGGATATTGCTTGGTGTTGCGCACCATGAGCAGCTTCGAGAAGTGATGGTGTTCAAAGGAGGAACAGCTTTAAAGAAAATCTATTTTGAAGATTACCGCTTCTCGGAAGACCTTGATTTTACACTGCTTAACCATGAAATCACCAACGAACAAATTTTTGACTGGTTTAAAGCGTCATTTGAGTTTGTAAAAGAAGAAGCCAATATTCCGCTTGACATCATCGACAACAACGAACACGAAGATGGTGGCATTAATTTTTACATCAGTTACATCGGCCCACTTGGCGGACAAGGCAGCAACAAGAAAGTAAAAGTGGATATTTCACGAACAGAAACCTTGGTTTTTGAACCTGCCTTGAAAAGCATTTTTGTTGATTATTCCGACCAAGAGGAGCATCAACTGTTGTGCTATTCATTGGAAGAAGTTTTGGTTGAAAAAATGCGTTCCGTCATGCAGCGCATGCAAGCAAGAGATTTTTACGACATCTGGTATTTGCTGGAACAGCATGGAATGGATATTGACTTTTATGTCAGTGAATTTAAGGCCAAATGCGAGAGTAAAGGTTTGCAAGCAGCAGATTTTCCTAAAAAACTCAGTGAACGCTTGCCGCAATACAAAGGGCGTTGGCGAAATTCATTGGCTGAACAAATTAAGGATTTGCCAAATTTTGAGCAGGTGGAAAGAGAGGTGCAGAGGCATTTGAAGAAATTGAAGGTGTAGGGAAGGGGCATTTGAGTAAAATACTCGTCTACATTCATTTCTTTGCATAGTCAAATAGGTAAAAGTGCAAAAAAAATCTTGATAAAGAGGTCGTATTGTAACCCTTGAAGGGTAAATCCGTATAAGAATTGTGATGTAGCGGAATGAAAGTTGCAATAAAACAATTGAAAAAAGGAAAATTGCAGGTTTCAGGTGTCATTGGTTTCCGTATGTCAATATTTTAAGAAAACTAAATTTTAACAATGAAATTCATTAACCTCGAAAGCGCAGTAATAAGCATTCTTCCAATTCCAGAGCGTGAAGAAATATTCGTAGGCACATATTCTAAAATTGTCATTTTGAATTATGACTTTGAAGTCTTTCAGGAGATTGAGGTTGGTCGACCTGTCAGGGCAATTGCCGCCGATAAGAAAGGCAATGTTTTTGCCGGACTTAGCTCAGTGCACGGAGATACGTTACTTAAAATTGACGAAAACAGGAATGTGAAATTTATTCGAGTAGATGGTGAGCCTTTAAATATTCTGTCCTTATGCGTAGATGCCAAGGATGATTTATGGATTGGAACACTAGGTCTTGGATTGTTAAAATTTGACGGATACAATTTTGAACTGTTTAACACGATGAATTCTGATGTCAATGATGATACGATTTTTTCACTTCTCCCTGAACCTGATACTGAAGGCCAAGTATGGTTTGGTTGCAAAGAACATGGTTTCGGGTTAACAAATACGTGGGATATGTATGAGGATAGATATAACTTATCGCCTGAATTACTTAAAATGATGCTTCCTGAGTATGGATGGAAAAGATATTTAGTGAAAATGCATCATAATCCAGGCGGGGATTATATGGACTGTAATATTTGGGATAAACAGGTTATGCATGAAGATTATGAGAATGCGTTAGTGTCTGATGAAGAAGAATATTATGAGGATTTCGAAGATGAAGAGTACGAGGAAGATGAAGACGACGATGAAGACGATGAAAAAGAGGGGATAACATTTTCGGGGCATGTAAAATGTATGGCAATGGATAGTAAAATGACCCTCTGGTTGGGCACCGTAAACAGTGGACTTATCAAATTCCCAAGAAAAGGCCGGGATACAATCTTTCTCAAAGACAATTCTGAAATTCCTGATAATGATATTTATGCTGTATGTGTAGAGCCCGCTGATATAGTTTGGATAGGAACTGATAATGGCTTGGCAAAAATCGAAGATGGTAAATTCACTACATTTACTACTGAAAATTCATCAATTAGGTACAATGAAATAAGGAGTCTTTGTGTAATAAATAACCACATCTTAGTAGGATATAATCATTCTAGAAGTGACGCTTTTCCTTCTTTTTTAGGCAAAAATGAAAAGGCCGGAGGGATAAGTATTTTCAATCTTTCTGAACTCAAATAACCCAACGATGAAAAAATTTGACCTTAACATAGAAAAAATCCTTGAAAATTGGGAAATGAAACACGCAATTCGGGAAATCATAGCAAATGCACTGGACGAACAAAAGCTTTCGAGGTCAAGGGAAATCGAGATAACTAAAGACGCTGAAGGTAGTTGGCATATTCGTGATTTTGGTCGAGGGCTTCGTTACGAACATTTTACTCAAAAAGAGAACGACGAAAAATTATCGATAGAAGGGATTATTGGCAAATTTGGGATTGGATTAAAAGATGCCCTTGCCACAATTGAAAGAAAAGGAGCGAAAGCCCGCATAATATCGAGGTTTGGTGACATTTTTCTTGGGAAAGCGAATAAAGTAGGGTTTGAAGATTTAGTTACACTTCATGCCTACATTGATGAACCTTCATTACCTAATTTTGAGGGTACTGATTTTATTTTAACAAACGTCTCCGACTATGATATTACTGAAGCTAAAAAGTTGTTTTTAAAATTTAATAGCGAGCAAGTAATTGAAAAAACAAAATATGGCGAGATACTTGGAAAAAAATCGAACACAGGAAATATCTATATAAATGGAGTGCTAGTTGCAACCGAAGAAAATTTTCTTTTCAGTTATAACATTACTTTGATTAATTCGGTAATAAGAAAAGCTATAAACCGTGAAAGAGCAAATGTTGGCCGAACTGCTTACACTGGGGCGGTAAAGTCAATCCTCATGGAATGCCAAAGCAAAGAGATTGCTGAAAAATTGAGCGAAGATTTGAAGCAATTTAGTTCTGGCAATATCCATGATGAACTAAAGTGGATTGATGTTCAACAGCATGCTGCTAAAATTCTGAACAAATACGAAAAGGTCGTTCTTGTCACCCATGAAGAGCTTGAAAGAGGAACGGATTTAATAGACGAGGCAAGAAAAGGTGGCTTTCAAGTTATTGCAATTTCGAGTGCCTTGAAAGATAAAATTCAAGAACAAAACCAGCAAGAAGTACAGAAACAAGAAGAAAATCCGGGGCAAGAAATAAACATCGTTAGAATTTTTAGCCAATTCGTCCAAGAGCGTAGTGATAATTTTGAATTTAAGTTTGTACAACCAAGTGAACTGACTTACACGGAGCGAGAAAATTTGAAATTCCAAGATGTGATATTCAAGTTAATTGGAGGTCAACCTTGGAATGTTCGTGAGATTGTTATTTCAGAAACCATGCAAAGAGATGAAACTACTTTTAAATCAGCAGATGGCCTTTGGGACCCAAAGGAGCAAAAAATAATAATAAAGCGTAGTGTTTTACAAAGTACGGAAAGGTTTGTTGCTGTTCTTCTACATGAAGTAGCCCATGCTATTAGTGGAGCCACAGATGCCACTAGAAGGTTTGAAAGCGAACTCACTCGATTGCTAGGCATTTTAGGAACAAAAGCAGCAAAAGATTGAAACACAAAAGGGGCGACATAGCGCCCCTTTTCCGGTGAAGACTTACAACAAGAGTTCGGTAACTTTTGCTACATTATAAGCCAGTCGTACCAACTTCGTAAGTAGCAAGATTCACCGAGAAACTTGTGCAAACCTTCTTCGTAACAATTGATCGTTCTTATTCATAAGAAGAAAAAATTAGAAGAAATGTTTGAGTTTGTGCCTGGTTGCCGGCCAAGCTATCGCGAACATTAACTTTAAATGGGTTGATAAAGTTCCGGTAAATGAATAAAATTAAACCATTTAACAATGTACCATCATTGCGGCAGTTTACTAAAAAAATGACAAGACAAAAATTAAAGGAATATATTATGTACCACGCATGATTGGACAATTCCTTCCCACCCATCCTTACCCTCAGAACCACGGCAAATTATCCATATCCATGACCTTCCCCTGCACTCTATCCTGATTTTCACTCCCGCATAAATCAAATAGGATTGCGCTGCTGAAACACCCGCTATTTTCTGAAAAAACGTAATGTTTTTAAAAAAATCAGACCTCAAAGTTTGGCCGGATTTCATTTCCATAGGGAACAATTGGGTGCCTTGCTCGACCAATATTTGAGCAGCAGATTTTACGAATTGACTCAACTGTCGGTTTATCGTAAGGCAGAAAGATAAAAACCATGATAAATTAAAAGTTGAATTTTTAATTTAGCATGAGCTCGGGGATTTTCAAAAGTATTGAATACAAATTCATTATCTATGTATTGGTACTAACCACATCTAACATCTTGTAACCGCCCGTTTCAACGGGTGGGTCCAAGCGCACCCACTCTTCACATCTAACATCCTTCCAGAGGATTGCATCTACAAAATTTCATGATGCGAGCCTCTGGAAGGATGTTAGATGTGAGTAGGTGGGCGGCCTTGAGTCCCGCCGATAAAGCGGCGGGTTACAAGATGATAGATGTATTTGAGCTATCAATCCCCGAACTCAGGTTAATTTGGCCTAAATAACCTATTCCTTACCACCTCCGAACACCCCCTGTCCAATTCCGAACATTTCCCCAACGCCATTCTTCTTTTAAGCTATTGAAAAACAATCTACTATCCAGTTGGTACGAAAATTGTCCTACTTTATCCATACCCAACTGAAGTCCCTGGATCATCCAGGAAAACTTGCTAAAATTGGAAAACCATGTGGACGAATCAACTCAAAAACGCCCTGCGCATCACCCTCCGCCGCTTGTCTCGCCAGCGACTCAATACAAGTTTGCACATCGCCGGGCTGACCATCGGCATGTCGGTTTGTTTGATGATTGGGCTGTTTTTGCGCCATGAAACCAGCTTTGATGCCTATCACCCCAAAGCGGATCAGATTTACCGCATCAACACTGTATGGACCGACAACGGCAATAAAAGCCCCCATTTCTCCACACCCGTTCCCCTGGGCGATGCCTTGCGCGAAGAAGTGCCCGGCCTGGAGTTTGTAGCCCAATGGCACCCTCTGAGCGAGGAGATAGTGGAAATCAATCCCCAGCGCCGTTTTGCCCAGAAAAACATCATGTTGGCCGAGCCGGACATGCTCAATGTCTTTGACATCAAACCCGTTCAAGGCGACGCTTTTGCCGCCTTGCGCAAGCCTTATCAAGCCCTGTTGACTCGTTCTACCGCCAAAAAGTTTTATGGTGAAGAAAATCCGATCGGGAAAAGTTTCAAATTCCGCAATGAATTTGACATCACCGTAGCGGGCATCATCGAAGACTTTCCCGCCAATACCCACATGAACGCCACCATGGTGCTGTCCTTTTTTAAGGATGAAAAATTCATACAAAACAGCGTAACGAGCTGGACCTTTGTGATGGGTACTTCCACCTATGTTGTATTGCCAAAAGGCACCAATCTGACCGACCTCAATGTTCGCCTGAAGGGCATTGCTGATAAATACATCAACAAACACGAAAGTCGGCCCGGTTCCCGAACTGATTTTGACGCGCAGCCTCTACACGACATTCATTTCAACTCTACTTATTCTGGCGGCGGGCAGTGGGTGCAAGCCGTCAATGCCAGCTGGTTGTGGGTATTTGGGATCATTGGTTTGGCGGTGTTGGTTTTGGCTTGCATCAATTTCATCAACTTGTCCACCGCTCAGGCGCTTACCCGTACGCGGGAAATTGGCGTATCCAAAGCCCTGGGCGCCGGACGGATGCTGCTGATTCGGCAATTTATGGTCGAGGCTTGGGTGCTGGCATTTGCTTCCGGGGTGTTGGCCTTGGGCGTAAGTTACGTGTGCATGCCTTTGATCAACACCTTGATGGAGAAGCAGATCGATTATAATTTTTTGCAAAATCCGATCTTGATCACTGCCCTGCTACTGGGTATAGCCCTTACCGGTTTATTGGCAGGTTTGTACCCCGCCTGGATACTCACCCGTTTCAACCCGGTAGATGTGCTTAAAACAGGGAGCCAGGTGGCGGGTGATCATCGTTCTACCTGGTTGCGCAAGGGTTTGGTGGTCGCGCAGTTCAGCATTTCCATCATTTTGCTGGTTGCCGTGGCCTTGATGGCGCAGCAGGTCAATTATTTGCGGAGTAAAAATTTGGGCTTTGACCACGACAATGTAGTTACCGTCAACATTCCTCAAATGGATAAAGCCCCCCTCTTTCGCTCAAAATTGAACGAGGTAGCAGCCATTAAAAAGGTTAGTTTCTCCACCTCTACCCCTACTGCAGAAGGGCATTGGGGTACCGTGATGAGTTTGACCAACGGCGACGATCCCCAACGACAAGATGTGACCCTGATATTGGCCGATCCACATTTCCGGGATTTGTACAACCTAAAATTGGTAGCGGGAAGATTTTTGGAGCCCGCTGACACAAATTTGGTTTCGCGAAAACTGCCCAATGAGCAGCAAATTTTTAATGTAGTGATCAACCAAAAGAGTGTCAAAGCATTGGGTTTTGCTTCGGCAGAAGACGCCTTGAATAAAAAATTCTGGTTTGGTATGAATTCTGGCAACGCGCACATTGTGGGTGTGGTAGCCGACTTTAATGCCACCTCCCTGCACAATGCCATCAAACCCATTTTGATGACCCAAATCTCTGATTATTATAGTCTGGCGGGGATCAAAATTGAAGCCAATAGCAACATCCCCCAAACCCTTGCGGCGATTGAAAAGGCCTGGAAAATAAGTTTCCCAGATCAGATTTTCGACTACAAATTTTTGGACGAACAAATCGATAATTTTTACAAAGCGGAAACGCGCTTGTACACTTTGTTCAAAATTTTTGCCCTCCTGGCAGTGGTCATCTCCTGTTTGGGGCTGTATGGGCTAGCCACTTTTGCAGCGCAGCAACGCACCAAAGAAATTGGCATCCGCAAGGTGTTGGGCGCTAGCGTAGCGGGCATTACCGGCTTGTTGACCAAAGAATTTCTGGTACTGGTGTTGATTGCACTGGTGATTGCTTCTCCTATCGCTTATTACGCCATGCAGCAATGGCTCGCCGATTTTGCCTACCACATCGACGTGCGTTGGCAGGTGTTTGCAGGGGTAGGGATCCTGGCCATGGCCGTGGCTTTTTTGACGGTGGCTGGCCAGTCGATCCGGGCGGCGACGATGAATCCAGTGAAGTCATTGAAGAGCGAATAATTCCAAAGCAGATTAAATCTGGTTTGGAAAGATAAAAAATTGATTTTGGCTGTGCCAAAATTCTGGTTTACCACAACGACGCAATGAGCACGACGTTTTGCGCTTCGCGCCTTTACGCCTGCGGCGTGGAGCGACATGATGGCAAAACGGATGGAACGGATAGAACGGATTTAAACGGATTTTAGCTTTTGCCTTCGGCAACGCTTTTTTCCTTTTTGTCAAAATCATACCGCCGCAGGCGGAAAAGTCCGTTTAAATCCGTTTCATCAGTTTCATCCGTTTTGCCATCCTGTCACTTTTGCTCATCAAAAAAATACCTACCATGTTTCGCAACTACCTCCTCCTTGCCTTGCGCAACCTCGCCAAAAATCGCCTCTTCTCTGGGCTCAATATTTTAGGTTTAGCCGTAGGTTTGGCGGCTGCCGCCTTCATTGGGTTGTATGTGATTGGGGAATGGCAAACCGATCGTTTTTTGCCTGCACCGGAGCGTACGTTTCGGGTATTGCGGGTATCGGGACTGAAGGATACGCCCTATGAAATTGGCATAACGGCCCCCAATTATGCCGCTGCCTTGCAAACCGATTTTGAAGGGCAAATTGAGGAGACGGTGCGTTTTATGCGCGGCGAAAGCCTGCTGCGTTTGAACAAAAACCAGGTGTTTGAGGAGAAAAAAATGGCTTGGGGCGATGCCCGCTTTATTCCCTTTTTTGAACTTAAAATGTACGCGGGCAACCCTAAAACTGCCCTGGAAAAACCTGGCAGCCTGGTGCTCACCCGCGAAACTGCCCGCCGCTATTTTGGTTCTGAAGCCAAAGCGATGGGGCAGATCGTCAAAATTGACAATGCCATCAATGCTCAGGTGACTGGCATATTGGAAGACTTCCCAGCCAACACTCATTTTGATTTTGAACTGATGCTTTCAATGAAAACCGCCGAAACGACCCGCCAATACTGGACGGATTGGTGGAACAACTGCCTGATCACCTATGCCCGCCTCAAACCCGGAGTCAGTGCCCAAAAAGTTGAAAGCCGCTTCGAGTGGTTCATGGATAAATATTTTAGAGAAGACTTTGCGACAATGGGTGCGCCAATTGGCTTGCGCCTTCAACCCTTGCGCAAGGTTTATTTTAGCAAGGATGTTCGGTATGATTTGATTCCCCACGGCAATCAAGCAGCTATGAAATTGTTTGGTTTTGCCGCTCTGGTTTTGCTGCTGGTGGCAGGGGCCAATTACGTCAACTTATCTACTGCCCGGGCAACCGAGCGCAGTCGCGAGATTGGTGTACAAAAAGCCCTGGGTGCTACTGTAGGGCGCATCCGAGTACAATTTTTGGGTGAAAGTTTGTTGCTGACCCTCTGCGGGGTGACCCTGGCTTTGCTTGGCCTGTATCTGGCGATGCCTGCTTTTGAGACCCTCTTTGGCAGCCCCCTTCGACTCAATCTTTCATGGTGGCAAGTGGCCTTGATTGTGCCTGCGGTCGTGTTGGTGTTTGGAGTTTTGGCGGGCTTTTATCCCGCTACGTTACTGGCTTCCTTCCGCCCGGTGAATGCCTTACGCGGACAACTGAGCAAGGGTATGGGCCAGGAAAGCGTGCGCAAGGGCCTGGTGGTTTTTCAATTTGGCTTGTCGATCGTACTCATTTGTGGCACCATCCTGATCCATCGGCAACTGGATTTTTTGGGCAAAAAAGACCTCGGTTACCAGCGCGAAAACATCCTACTGGTCAATACCGACAACCCGGATGTGTACCAAAAACGCAGCACTTTTGAAGCGTTGTTGAAAGAGATGCCTGGAGTAGCGGCCTTCACCCGTACGGGAGGCACCCCCGGAGGCTTCCATGATGCCCTCAACTTCAAACTGGAGGGCCGGGATGAAATCGCCAAGATGCGGGTGACTTATGTGGACAATGATTTTTCAGAAACCTTCGGGATTCAACTCCTGGCTGGGCGCGATTTTTCCCGCGACTTTGCTTCCGATTCTACCCAAGCAGCCTTGATCAATCACTCAGCCGCCCTACAAATGGGGTATCAACCCGAAGCCATTGTTGGAAAAATCATCACCGAAACCATGTTTGACAGCATTCCCAAACGGATTGTGGGCGTGGTGGCCGATTACCATTTTTCTTCCCTGCGCGATCGGGTTGAACCCCTGGTGATCATGCAAGCCAATTGGTCGGGCAGTTATGCTATTCGCCTTGATCCTAATGAACAGCCCATAGAAAAATCCATTGCGGCGGTGGGGGATATTTGGGGGAAATTGTCCCCTGCTTTTCCTTTTCAATATCAGTTTTTGGATGAATCCCTCAATAGCTTGTACCTGAGTGAAGCACGACAAGGGCGGATTTTTAGCTTGTTCTCGGCACTGGCCATTTTTATTGCCTGCGTAGGGATGTTTGGGTTGGCCACTTTTGCGGCAGCCAAACGCACCAAGGAGATCGGCATTCGCAAGGTGTTGGGCGCTTCGGTAGCGGGCATTACCACCCTTTTGGCCAAAGATTTTCTCAAACTGGTCATCGTCGCGATGCTCATCGCCTCCCCCCTTGCCTGGTATTTGATGCGGAAATGGTTGGAGGATTTTGCGTACCGGGTGGAAGTGCAATGGTGGATGTTTGTATTGGCGGGAGTGCTGGCCATTGGGATCGCGTTTTTAACGATCAGTTTCCAAAGTGTGAAGGCTGCGCTGGCGAATCCGGTGAAAAGTTTGCGGAGCGAGTAGCGCATGTCCCGATGGGTATAAGTTGTGTTTTCCCTGCAATTACGCAGTTCCAAGCCCCAACTTACTCCCGTAGAAAACCCACATTTGCTTTCTCATATTTGCCCAATTGCTGTTTGAGTCCCATGATACTTTTTACGGGGCCGTCATCAGCTGCCAGGTTGACCAGCCACTTTGGAATATTCCCGGCGGGATCGGATTTGAGTTGATATTCCAGCCGAACCAGCCCGCTGGGTAGCGGTGTATACGTCCACTTGGTCTCCAGGATTTTAATGCGCACAACGCCCTCCTTTTCCGGGATCAAGTGATGGGCAGATTTGCTCACGGAGGTAACCTGTTTGGTGTTAGGATCTTGCTTCATGACGTAATGGACGACCATATCGCGGTCGGAAAAAGGAAGCGGAAAATCGGTACGCATGTACAAATATCCCTCCGTTTCATTGACGCCGCGCACCAGATGAGATTCTTTGAGACGATAGGCCCAGTTTTTTAGATTGGGGATGTCGGTCGCCAATGCCACTACTGCATTTAGGCTGGCGCGCACCTCGGTGCGGAGTTTCAATTCCAAGATTCCGGTGGCACTATCCTTGCGGGTATAGACTTGCACGCCATTGTGGTCGTGGCGAAATTTCCAAGGATTATTTTGGGCAGTTATAGTGTTGCTCAAGGCTAAACAAGCACTTAGCCACAGCAACATGGTCAGGCATTTCATTGCGGGTGTTTTTAACAGTCGTATGCCTGAATAAACGATTTTATAGCGTGGATTGTTTTAAACGCAATGAGCTACAATTATAGATTGAAACCGACACTGGAAACTCAGCGTTTGCAGACCCAGTGTCGGTTCCGAGTTTTTTATCAAAGAAGAAGCTCGTTTATTTCACATCGCCCATCCATTTTTTCAAAATTGGACTAAACAAGAAAAACAAGAGACCAGAAACTACCCCAAAAATGACTACCGACATGAATAAAGGTGGCATTTGGCTGGGGTTTTTTACATCCACCCCGCCTGCAAACAGACCTGCCACCAGGTTCCCCAGTGCGGTACCTACAAACCAGATGCCCATCAACTGCCCAGTGTAGCGTTTGGGCGACAATTTGGTGGTGGCACTCAATCCGACCGGACTCAAGGTCAACTCACCGATCGAGTGCAAAAAGTAAGTAAACCACAACCAGCCCATCCCGGCCATGGTGCCTGCTGCAGCAATTTGTGCGGCAAAATACATGACTACAAAACCCAGCCCCATCATGATCAGGCCAATCCCAAATTTGATGGGTGTATTGGGGTTGAGGTTTTTAGCCGCCAGTTTCACCCATATCCAACCCACAATAGGGGCAAACAGGATGATCGCCAGTGCATTGACACTTTGGAGCATCCCGGCGGGCATTTCCCAGGAACCAATCCTTCGATCGGTGAAATCCTGGGCAAAAAGATTGAGGGAAGAGCCTGCTTGTTCAAATCCTGACCAGAATAAAACGGCCCCGACGAACAAGAAAAAAATGACCAGCACCCTCTTTTTTTCTACGACATTCAGTCCACCAGCCACAATGATGTATAGGAGGTAAAAGAAAGTTACCGCTGCGATGATGATCCCCACGCCTTGTGCCACCCCTACAAAAGTGCTCAAGTCGATCACTTTGTAATAATTCAACAGGAACAAAATACCGATGAGTCCAATGGTGAAAATGATGGCCAAAGTACGGTTGCTCTTGCCCATGATTACCCCTTCGTCCTTTTCTTCTTTTAACTTGGTTTTGATGCCCAGCTCATGCAAATTGCCTTGGGTAAGTTTGTATTGCAGTAAGCCAAAAAACATTCCTATTGCTGCTACCCCAAATCCCATGTGCCAGTTGTAGCTTGCCAGCAAAGGAACGATGATTTGCCCCAAAAAAGAGCCTAAATTGATGCCCATATAAAAAACCGAAAACCCCTGGTCTCGCCTCACGCCACCCTCTGGATACAGGTCGCCAACCATGGTACTGATGTTGGGTTTCAACATGCCTGTGCCCATGGCTACAAAAGCCAAGCCCAAGACAAATATCGGAACGTTACCAGGAATGGCCAGAATCAGGTGCCCAATCATGATGAAGATACCACCATACCAGACCGCCTTGCGCTGCCCAAAGACATTATCGGCCAGCCAGCCTCCCGGCAGCGAAAGCAAATAAACCGAAGCGGTGTACAAGCCATAAATGGCCCCGGCATTTTGGGGGTCAATTCCTAAACCTTTCTCCGCAACCGAAGCGGTCATGAACAGAATCAAAATGGCACGCATCCCATAATAGGAAAAACGCTCCCACATTTCGGTAAAAAACAGTGTGGACAATCCAGCAGGATGCCCAAAGAATCCTTTGCTCATACGTTAACCCGTAAGTGTGTCAGTAAATTATTTGCATCACAGTGCAGCTTTCATCCAAAGGTGTGCACCTGCTGCTAAAGATAGGGATATTCACTTATTTACCTTGAGAATTACTGGAAATCGCGCAAATTGTCGGCAGGTGAGGGTTGATTACAACACTTATCGCTGTGCTCTAATACTTTCAACTCGTCAAGATGAAGACATAATGAACAAAATGCCAGCTCAATCATTGGCTTTTAAGCTATAAATACCTGATTTTCGCCTTGAAATAAAAAACTACATATGCGCCTGCTCATCCTACCCATTGTATTGGTCCTGTCCTTATTTGCTTGTGAAGAAATCCCCCCGGTGATTACTCCACTCGAACCAGGTGGCAATCCCAACACCACCAAACGCCGCGTACTGATCGAAGAATTCACCGGAGTGCGTTGCGTGAACTGTCCGGCTGGTACCGTGGAGGTGCTCAATTTGCGGGAATTGTACAAGGATCAGTTGATTTCGGTAGGTATCCACGCGGGGTCTTTTGCACCCCCTTACCCCGATAGCAAATACGATTTTCGAACTGCGGAGGGTGATGCCATCATTAACCTCTTGGGCAAACCCCTTGGCTACCCTTCGGCGGTAATCAACCGAAAATTGTATGACGGAGAATTTGACTTACAGTTGGGGCGCTCCCAATGGGCCGGATTTATTGCGCAAGAACTGGCTGCTCCGCCGGTGGTGGAGGTAAAGTTGAGCATCACCTACAATCCCGTTACGCGTGGCTTGCAGGTGAGCGTCGAGACCGAAGCATTGCTCCCGCTGCCCCAGGAAGACATCCGCCTGAGTGTAATGTTGGCCGAAGACAACGTTGTGGACGTACAACTGACCCCCGATGGTAAAACCGCTGATTATTCCCACCGCCACAATTTACGCGATATGTTGACTCCTTTTGATGGCGAACCGATTGGTGCTGATTTGAGTAGCAAAAAGAAGGCTACGCGGGCTTATCCCTTTTTTATCCCGGCTAACTGGATCGAAAAAAATTGCAGTGTGATCGCTTTTGCGCACCTGGGTGGGAGCAAATTGGATGTTTTGCAGGTAAGTGAGGTGAAGGTAGTACAATGAAAGGGTTGACAGTTGAGGAGGTTGAGGCTACCGCGAGCGGCAAAAGAAGGGATTTAAGTTTTTTTTTCATCACAAAAAAGAAAAAAGAACCCTGCCGCTTTGGTTTGCCCCTCGCGGTAGCCTCAACCTCCTCAACCTCCTCAACTTTAAAAATAGGCGTTTATACCAGTTCGCCCTGGTGCTCGGCAATTTTATCTCCGGTCAGGATCAAATCATCCACCAGAATCCGTCCGCAGTGCTCACAAGCGATGATTTTCTTGCGCATGGAAATTTCCAACTGAACCTGTGGTGGGATTTTGTTGAAGCAACCTCCACAAGAATCGCGTTGAACCGTAACCACGGCTAAACCATTGCGGTAAGAAGAACGGATTTTATCGTAGGCCTTGATCAAACGCTCTTCGATGTGCTCACGAGCCGCATTTGATTCTGCGCGCAAAGCATTTTCTTGATGCTCAGTTTTAGAGATGATCTCGTTCAACTCAACTTGTTTGGCCTCCAGGTCTTTTTTCTTTTTGGCCAGGCGCTCTTCCGTATTCGCTTGGCTTTCTTCCTGTTTGGCAACGTCCAATCTGGCTTGTTTGATGCGCTTTTCCGCCAATTGGATATCGAGATCCTGCATTTCCAATTCCTTGGTCAATGCTTCGTATTCCCGGTTGTTTTTTACGTTGTCGAGTTGAGTCTTGTATTTGATTTTCAGCGCCTCTGCCTCCTTGATGTTGGTCGCGAAGCGAGTCACAATGGTTTGCAATTCTTTGACGCTGGTCACCGTCTTTTCCAGGCGGGTCTCCAAACCAACGATATCATCTTCCAAATCACTTACTTCCATGGGCAGTTCGCCCTTCAACACCTCAATTTCACCAATTTGAGCGTCGATGAGTTGGAGCTGATAAAGCGTTTTTAGCTTTTCTGCTACAGTAATTTCGTTAGCCATGTTTGGTTGTTGTTAAAAATAATGAACGGGATTGGTATTCACGCTCGTGCAATAGCGCGCAAAGTTACTATATTTTTTTGAAATAATCTCGTACAATAAATTGATGGTAAATTGCTCACTTTCATAATGTCCGATGTCGGCAATGACAATTTGGCCATCCGCGTCAAAAAACTCGTGGTACTTGTAATCGGCAGTGATGAAAAAATCGGCTCCGGCAGCAATGGCGCGGGGTAGCAAGAACCCACCTGAACCCCCACAAACGGCTACCGATTGTACCATCCGCCCGCGCAAAGGGGTGTGTTTGATGCAGCCGACCAACATGTTGTCTTTCAGTTTTTGCAAAAAAGCTATTTCCGTCATGGGTTCGGGTAAGTTGCCAATCATGCCCGAGCCTACTTCTGGGTCGGGCGCGGGTAAACCATTTTTGGTCAAGGGCTTCTGTGCCAGGATGCGCGTCCCTTCCAGTCCCAGTTTTTCGGCAATTTTTCCATTGACGCCGTTCCGGTACACATTGTCCAGATTGGTGTGAATGGCGTACAGCGCCACGCCCTCCCGAATGGCTTTGATGACCACGCGCTCCACGTAATTGCGTCCAGTCAGGCGTTTGAGCCCGCGGAAGATGATCGGATGGTGGGCGACGACCAGATTACAGCCTTTGGCCACCGCTTCGTCGATGACGGCCTCGGTAGCGTCAAGGGAAATCATGACGCCAGTAATTTCGGTTTGGGGGTCACCAACAAGTAACCCGGAATTGTCGTAGTCTTCCTGGTAGTGGGAGGGAGCGATGGTTTCGAGGTAGGTGCTGAGTTCGTGAATGCTTGGCATGGTGAAATTTATTCGTCCGTCGAGATACCGTTGAGGCGCCCTTGCGGCGGCCCTTGCGGATGTTTTTTAATTTTTTTGTATGTACCACCCCGACTTTGTCGGGTTCATATTTTGTTTTTTTCGCCCGCAGATCGCCCAAATTTCCGCAGATAAGGTCTCTTTTTTGAAAAAATCTGCGGAAATCTGGGCGATCTGCGGGCGAAAAACATCAGAATGCATCCGCCGTAGGCAGGTGCTAAATAGATACGTTTTTTTTCTGAATACCTTTGGGGATTCTGGGCAACCGCAAGGGTTACACCCCTACGGGCGTTTGTACCGGATCGGTGCTGCTGGTTCCGGTTTCAACACAACACCTTTTGTTTTCATCAGGTTCAATGCCTCTTGTACGGCGCGTTCCAATTGGGGATCATTGCCTTTCATAACGGCAGCAGGAGTTTGGAGCACCTGAATATCGGGCGGAATACCTTCCCCTTCAATGGCCCATTTGCCATCGGCATCATAAAAACCTCCCCGTGGTGCCACCATGCGCCCGCCATCGATAAACCCTGGTGTATCGGCGGTATGTACCAAACCACCCCAGGTGCGGGTGCCTACCAGTGGCCCAAGGTTCATCCGTTTGAACAAATAGGGGAGGAGGTCGCCTCCAGAACCAGCCATCTCATTGATGATCATGACCTTTGGTCCCCAAATGCCTGCCTGTGGCTGGGTAAAGGGGCGGTTGCCTTCCACCCGACTGTTGAAGTAGCCGTGCAGTTGCCGACCCATGATGTCCACCATGTAATCCGCTGCCGAGCCCCCGCCGTTGTTCCGTTCATCAATTACCGCGCCTTTTTTGTCTTGCTGCGCAAAATAATAGCGGTTGAAGTAGGTGAAACCTGGCCCTCCGGTGTTGGGCACGTAGATGTAAGCCAATTGCCCTTTGGACAGGGAATCCACCTTGCGGCGATTGCCTTCCACCCAATCGCGCGAACGTAGTGGCCCTTCGTTGGCCAAAGGGATTACGGTTACTACTCGACTACCTTCCGAGTTTGGGGTCTGGTTGAGTCGAAGTTTGATTTGTTTGTCTGCCGTTCCTTCAAAGAGGCTGTAGAAATTTTGTGGTGCTTTCAACGCTTTGCCGTTGACCTCCAAAATATAGTCACCTACCCGGGCATCAATACCTGGAGTAGCCAGCGGCGCACGCAAATCGGGATTCCAACTTTCGCCCGTATAAATTTTGGTGATCCGATACAATCCATTGACCATTTCGAGGTCAGCCCCCAAGAGACCAACAGGGACGGTTTTTACATCCGGAAAATCTCCGCCGCTGGTATAGGAGTGTCCAACCGCTACTTCACCACCCAGGATGTCCACCACGTAATTCAAATCTGTGCGGTGTTTGACATGATCCACCCAGGGGCGGTACCACTTGTAGACCTCGTTCCAGGGCGCGCCGTGGGTGTTGTCTACGTACAAGAAATCGCGCTGGAAGCGCCAGCCTTCCCGGAAAATCTGCGCCCATTCTTCCTGCGGATTGACCTGGGTTTGCAGGTTGAGGGTGAGTTTTCCATCACCCATTTTGGGCATGGCTTCGGTTTTGACAATGCCCCAGGCTCCAGCACCATAGTACAACAACTGTTTACGGTCGTGGGAAGTAGCTGCGGAATTGACCGGATTGAGGAAAACTTCGGCTTTGCGGTCTTTAAAATTGTAGCGGTGCAGGGTGGAACCGGGCTGGTTTTGCACCGTTTCGAGGTAAAAAACGTAATCTTTGGGGCCAGCGACGAGGCTTGAATAATTGCGCAGTGGAACATTGACGGGCAAGATGCGCTGCTGGATGCCGTCTACGTCAATGTTGACGGTGATGCCCGCGTCTTTTGCAGCGCCTTGGGTTTCGGTTTTGGCCTCTTCTTCGTCACTTTTGGGCAAGAAGGGCGAAGCGTCTTTTTTGGACAAAACCACCACGTACAAGCCTCGATTGACCTGGTTGCTGAAATTGCTCATGTCTAGCCAGGAACTGCTCAGCGCGTAATCGGTACTGGCTAAAAAGTAGAGGTATTTGCCCCCAGCATCCCAAATTGGGGTAATGGCATCGGCCAGCCCGTCGGTGATTTGGTAACTTTTGCCCGTTTCCACATTGTACAAAAAAATGGCTTTGAACAAGTTGTTCAACAAGCGGGAATAGGCAATCCATTTGCTGTCGGGCGACCAAACGGGGTTCATTGTGCGGGCTACATGTGCATAAGGCTCGTTGTCCACTTTTTTGCTGACTCCACTGGTTACATCAAGATACCAAAGCCGCAGGTGGGTGTCGGTATAGGCGATGTATTTGCCATCGGGCGACCAGGCCGGACGGAAGAAAAAGGTCGGCTTTTCGATGGCGATGGCACGGGGTTTTTCCAGACCCGCCTGATCACCAATCATCAATTGGTATTCACCACTGGCGTCCGAAAACCAGGCAATTTTTTGGCCATCGGGCGACCAGGCCGGAAAACGATCGGCTGCGCCGCTGGACTGGCTGAGGTTGCGCCAATCCCCATTTTCTTTGGGTACGGTGAAAATTTCGCCCCGATGCTCGAATAGGGCGCGTTGCCCGGTAGGCGAGAGGGAGGCATTGACTAAACCACTGGCTGACACATCCTCCCAGCGGGGCCGGGCGTAATTGAGGTCGGCGTTGACCTGGATGTTCAATTGTTTGGCTTTGCCCGATTGTGGGTCGAGCAAATGCAAGTAACCGCCTTGCTCGTACACCAGCCGATCGGCGCAGGCATCGATGCTTTTTACATCAAAATCCTTGTGAAAGGAGATTTGCTTCAAGTCCTTGCTCTTGGGATCGAAACGCCAGACGTTGTTGGCGTAATCGCGTTCAGAGAGGAAATAGACCTGGCCTTTGTACCACACAGGATCGGTATGCCGTTCGCGGTCGGTTTGAGGGGTTTGGATCAGGGAAAAGTCCTTGAGGTCGAGAATCCAGATGGGTTGTGCCTGTCCGCCCCGATAGTTGCGCCACTCGGGATCCCAGAAGGTGATGGGTTGGTAGGCGGCGTACTGGCCGTTTTCAGAAATTTCGCCAAAAGCAGCTTGTGGAATCGGCAGCATTTTTTCAAAGCCACCCTCTACCGGAACGCTGTAAAATTGATTGCTGCGCGTAGGCACTCCCGCCCGACCCGAGCGAAAAAGCACAGATTTGCCGTCGGGCATCCAGCCCTGTACTACATCGACGCCAGGGTGCCAGGTCAGGCGTTTGGGTGCGCCACCTTCGGTAGGCAGGACAAATACATCGGTATTGCCATCGTACTGTCCAGTAAAAGCGATGCTTTTTCCATCGGGTGAAAAATGCGGAAAACTTTCGGTGCCTTCGTGGGCAGTCAGTCGGCGGGCTTCACCTCCTTCACGGTCAACGAGCCAAAGGTCGTCGGCGTACACAAAAACGATGTGCTTGTCGCTGACGCTGGGCTGCCGGAGTAGGCGGGTGCCCTGGGCAAATAGCAGTGGCGCTTGGGCCAAAAAAAGGCAGAGTAATGCCAGATGGATTGTTTGTTTCATTGGTTAGGTGATTGAATGGATAGGGAAGATAGGGAAAAAATCAAATGACCCCATGCAATAATACTCCACCTTTTGTAATTTTATCCAAATTGATGGTCAGTCCGTCTTTTGACCACAACAATCACCTAAAACCATGAGAAAACTATGAAAAATCTAGCACCACAACGGCAGCTATCCAACGCACAACCCATCAAATGGCGGCAGCACGTCATGATGCTTGGCGTAGTGATCGGGATTTTAAGCATCAGTTTAAGCAATTTCAACACTCCGGTAACAGCGCAGCCAAAAACCACCCACCGCCTATTTGGTAAAGTGATCTACTGGTATACCGAGACCCCGTTGGCTGGAGTGAAAGTCAGTGTTGGAAAAGTATCGACCCTTACCGACGCGAAAGGAAAGTTTGAACTAAACGTTCCGATCCCAACCGACAAAAAGCAAAAATATTACAAAGTCAGTTTTTATAAAAAAGGCTATCAACCTGATCATTTGGACAGTATTTCCGTGAATACCAAGCGTGAAATCCTGATTGGGTTGATGAGGCCTATTAAATAAGCCCTGCATGTGTGTCACCTCCGCAAAAGCCCTCCTGACGTCCACCTACGTGGGTGCCTGGGAAATTGAGCATCCGACTTACGGTTACCGCCATGTACTGGCCTACCAAAATGCGCCCCAAAACCTGGCCGATGGGCCTAATTGTATGCTTTTGCACGTACCCGCAGCGGCGCCGATTTTGCCAGAGCACTTGTTGGACACAGCAGACTGCCCGGATTTGTTGCGGCAAATGAGCCGACAACTTCTGGCCAATTATTCCCGAAGCAACATCGTTCCACAACAAATCTTCGTGGTGGAAATGGGGGTATACCACGTGGTGTTGCTCAATGAAAAAAGTGAGGCGGGGTTGAATGCTGCGCTGGAACAAATCCCGCTTGAAAAACGCCCTAATATCGCACCGGAGTTGTTGAATTTTTATGCCACCCAATTTCCGGATTACCCCCTGGTGTTGGCTTGTTTCAACAACCGGGATAGTTACATTGCTTCGCCCATCATGCTGCATTACCAGCCGATTCATGCCGAATATTTGTTCTACAACTTATTGGAGGGACACGATGGGGGAGCGCCGGTTTTGGAGCAAACGATCCAGCGGCACCAAACGATCATTGCCGGCAGCAATCGACTGGATGCCTGGAAAGAGGAGCCCAAAAAATTTAATTATCCCGGAGTGCCCGAACATTTGTTGCCTTTTTTGCCTACGTTGGGAGCAACCCAAGAGTTGGTTGGCGATGCGCCGAATGGGGATGGGTGGTATAGGTTAACCTGAGTTCTGTATTATTTTTGATCAAAAGGTACAACAGCTTTATCCTTGAACTTTTTTACGCATAAAAGCGACAACAATAGGAACGCGGATGACGCGGATTGGGCGGGTTTACGCGGATTTGTTCGTAAATTAAGATCCGCGTAAATCCGCTCAATCCGCGTCATCCGCGTTCCTATTAACGTTCCTGCCGCAGAGCCGGAGGCCCCGAGTAGAAATGAGAAATTATGAAACAACACACAACAGCAGAAAAGCCGCTCCTTTTGCTTATTTCCAATCACTCACCCGCATGGCATATTCATTCGGCTGTGCGCCAAAGCTCTGTCCGCGCGCTTTGAGCAAATCCATCCGTCCGCTGGGCGTGCGGGTATAGATCAATTCGGTGTGCCCCAGCTTTTGTTTCCAGATTTCCAACAACGCTTCTGCATCTTTTTTCTGTTTGCCCATGGCCTGAGGAACTGGAAAATAATACACCAACGGTTCATCTTCCTCTAAATCGTACTGCAGCGCCAATAAATAGCGGGGATTTTCAATAGGATTGAGCAATTCTTGCAGGGCATTGAGGTACAACTGGGCACTATGGGTGTCCAAATTGCTGGGCACCAACTCAAAAACTTCCTCGGTCGATTCCTGAATGTTCAATTGAGGCTTTTTATCGTCTTGCCCTTCAGACAATAAGGCACGATCTTGCATGGACTGGAACAGCGATTCTGCAACATTGCGAAAAAAGGATTGAGCATCGTGCAAACGACTCAGTTGGGTCCAGATGTTCAGAATCGTGGTGGTATTAAAAATGGACAAGGCTACGACCCATCCGGCCAGGATCAATCCGAGTAGCGCCAATATTGGGGCAAGACCCCATTGCGTAATGGCATACACCAAGCCGGATAGTAAACAAACAGCATAAACCAATCCCCAGACCTGGAACTGGAGCATGGCTTTAATCTGATGAATGATTTGGGGCAAATGGCGCAAGCGAACCAGGTGGAAAATGTCAAAAGCAACCACGACGAAAGAAAATAAACCGATGCTGGGCAATATTTTCCACCAATTCCAGGCATTGTTTTGCCCCGACACCACGATCCAAAAGCTGATCGCCAACATCAGTATCGAGTAGATGTTGAAACGGCGAAAATCTTTTTGGTACACTTTTGCGGCTTGATTCAGGGCAATTTTTCGCTTCCCTTTGAAGCTCTGATTTCGCGTAGCCACGACCCGAACTTTCTCCTGCAAAGTATATCCCTTGGCGATGGCTTCATTCCAGGCTTGCTGCAGCCGCAGCCGCGCTTTGGCGTAAACCGCCATATTGTAATTGACATGCTCAATGTCTTGTGGGCTGAGTGGTAAAGTCGGCATCGAAAAACGATCCAAACCGCTCGAAATGGTAGGCTGAGCAGCTAGAGAAAGGCCATAAAAAGTGGACATGCGTCTTTTCAGCGTCAACAAATCAGTACCACCTGCTTTAGAAAAATTGTCTACACAAACCAGGTGCCAAATATTGGCCGTTTTTTCCTTGATTTCTCGGTGCACCCGAATGGCTCTTCCCCGCATTTGATTGGATAAAACATGCGCACCCACAAAAGTGGCCAACACTAACGCGTTGATTTCTGGGGCATCCCAACCTTCGCCCAATAAAGCGGTGGTTCCTACCAGGGTTTGGATGGCTCCACGCCCAAATAAGGCTGTGATGACATTCACCAATACCGTTTTTGCTTTACCATTGACTGCCTCAATTTGCAGGTACAGCCCATCGTGTTTGAGTGGAGTGCGTCGCAAATCGCTTGCTTGCAAGTGCCAGCGAGGCAACAACTGATCCAAAACGCCTTCACTGGCTTTAGGAATAATGACCAGCGACCCGCTCAAAACACCAATCTCTAAACCGAGCGGAAAAGTACGGCGCAGGGACTCAAAAATGGGAACGACTCCAATGTGTTCTTGCTCATCATCGTCCATTTCGTCCTCGGGGAGGAATTCTTTGCGAATGTGATCACATAAAATGACCATGCGCAAATCTTTTCCCAGATTGCCGACTTCAATTTTGGCTATGTCATTGATAGCATTTAGCTTACTGACGCTGTTGCGCAATTTTTTGGCCAACTTAGGAGACTCCCTGAGGTGAACTTTTTTTTGCTCCAATGCACCGATGCGTCTTAGGGTTTTGGTAATACGCTTTAGGGGCTCTTCCTCCAGATAAGGGCTGAAATATGGATCATCAAACAAGGCGTTTTGCAGCAAAATCTCTAACCAATCCAACGAAAGGGGAGGAATTTGGCTATCATCGGCACCAATGATGCCTAGCGCGTTGATTGGTGCTACCTTTCCCAAACCCTCCATACCGATCAACAATGCGGAGAAGTAAGCTGGATTTTCGTAAATGGCCTCGGTGTATTGCTCTGTTTGATTCAGCCAGGGATGTTCTTTGAGCAACTCAATAAAGCGATAATTGTGTTGTAAGCTTGCTTCAAAGTCTGCTACTCCCTGGTGAAAATCTTGTAAGTCTACGGATTCTTTGGGCAAAGGTAGGGTAAAATACAGGTAGTCCTGATGCGGGCAAAGATCGCCGGCGGCCACCAATTCTGGCGTATAAATGACCTCATCAATGTCGCCACACAATTCGTGATAGCGCGCCCACTCAAAGTTATTGATGTCGTAAGGAGGGGTAGCCGTCAGGGCTATGAGCAGTGGATCCAGTTCTTTTTTGAGTGCAATGATGGGTTTCCACCATTCTTTTTGCAAGTGATGGCATTCGTCTACAATGAGGGTTTCAATCTGTTGGGCTTGTAATTGCTCGATGAGCTGAGGATTGGTTTTCCAGGCCTGGTGCAGGGCTTGATAAGTACAAACCGTGAGCAAAGCAGGCTTATGCAATTCCCGGCTGATCCAGTCACTGTTTGAATACACGCCAAAATCGCTCAACAATCGTTCAATCCATTGTTCCCGAATGACAAGGGTAGGGGCCAGAATCAGGGTTTTGCGATTGATGCGGAGCATTAATTCCAGCCCAAGAATGGTTTTGCCAGAGCCTGGCGGAGCTACTAAATGGAATTTACGCTGGCTAAACAACAAATCGGTTTCGTCCAGGATCTTTTGCTGATACTGGCGCCAGGGATGGGTAAACTGTAAATTGGGGGGAAAGGGGTGAGTCATTTTCAGCCAAGTTGATAAAACGTTTCTCTTACTTCATACAACAAGTCCTCGATTTTTTCCAGATTGGGCGTTTCCGGCAAGCTACAAGTTTCGTATAATTCATTGATCTGGGCAATCTTTTCCTCAGCTTTTTCAATCAAATCCTCGTATAAAAAATCACCTCGGCGGATGGCCAGCAGTTCTTCCCGATTCGGCCTGCGCACGACGACTTGCCCTTCACTCAAAATTTCTGCAGCCATATCCAGGAGTCGAAATGTATGCATCATGTTTTTAGCATCGTAGTTTTTGCCATGCTGAAGGGTATTTTGGTAACGCTCCTCGTTGCGCAAGCTTACCCATTCCCAGTACTCGCGGTAGCTGCGGCAATAGGCAGAGTAGCCATCTTTGTTGAAGGACAGAATGGCCAATGGACTCGAACCTTTGGGTACACTGCTCAGCGCAACCTCATTGGCGCGCTCTTTTTGGATGATGCCACTGAAATGTAAGTCGCCAACTGAGTCATAAAAAAGCGCGTACATGTCCCGCATGTTGGGGATGTTGACCAGACCACATCGCTCCTGTTGCAGATTTTGCTCTTCCAGCCAATGAAGTAAGGGCGTGGATCCCTGGTTTTTGACCACATAACAAAAATGCAAAGGTGTTTTGCGCTCGGGCTCCTGCGGGTTGTGGATTTTTTTGTTCAAACCCCGTGCTTTTTTGATCTGGGTGACTGCGTATCCCGCAAAAGTATCGCGGCACAATTTGGACAAAAAGTCGCGGGCTTGAAAGCGCTCAAAAAGAGGATGCCGATACACGATGCAATCCGCAGGAATGTTCAGCATTTCCAGGATATTGGGGTTATTTTTAGCCAGTAAATCCCCAAACCGGCGCAGCTCGTAAAATACTTCATCATTGGTAGGGCTGCTGATTTGCTCCGTGTAGTTCAGGCCGTAGAATTGTTTTTTGGACAAAATAAACACCCCCCGGTAGTCGGTATCCGAACCGGGCAAATCCAGCCCATAAGCCCGGCTGCCGCTGATGCCTTCGAACAACAATTGTCTGGATTGGCGAAGTTGGGTCAAATTCACGATGAAAAGTTGAAAAGTTGAAAAGTTGAAAAGTTGAAAAGTTTAGCTACCGCAGTGACTAAACAAAAAAGGCTTCATGATTATCGCTAACCACAAAGCCTTTTGTATCGTTCCAAGGGCTGCATTGTCTTTTCAACATTTCAACCCTAAACTTTTCAACGTGAATTACCCGTTCATCGACAGCAAAAACTCGTCGTTGCTGTTTGACATGTTCATGTGTTTGCGCAAAAACTCCATGGCTTCTTCCGGCTTCATGTCCGAAAGGTGGTTGCGCAGGATGAACATCCGTTGTAAGGTATCTTTGTCCAAGAGCAAATCGTCGCGGCGGGTACTCGACTTGGTCAGGTCGATGGCTGGGAAGAGGCGTTTGTTGGACAAACCGCGGTCCAGCTGCAATTCCATGTTGCCCGTACCTTTGAATTCTTCAAAGATCACGCCGTCCATTTTTGAACCCGTATCAATCAGAGCGGTTGCCAAAATCGTCAGCGATCCACCACCTTCAATATTCCGGGCTGCGCCGAAGAATTTTTTAGGCTTGTGCAAGGCGTTGGCTTCCACCCCACCCGAAAGTACTTTACCAGAGGCAGGGGCCACGGTATTGTAAGCACGGGCCAGACGGGTAATGGAGTCGAGCATGATCACTACATCGTGGCCACATTCTACCAGGCGTTTGGCTTTTTCAAGCACGATGCCGGCTACCCGTACGTGGTTTTCAGCTGGTTCGTCAAAAGTAGAGGCTACAACTTCCGCATGTACACTGCGTTTGAAGTCGGTAACTTCTTCCGGACGTTCATCCACCAACAGTACGATGATGTAACACTCAGGGTGGTTTTTGGCAATGGCGTTGGCCAGATCTTTCAGCAAAAAGGTTTTACCTGTTTTGGGCTGAGCCACAATCAAACCCCGTTGGCCTTTACCAATTGGCGTAAAGAGGTCGATCATCCGGTTGCCGATGTTTCGGGAACCCGGAGCACCAACCAAGCGCAATTTTTCGGTAGGGAACAATGGCGTCAGGTAATCAAAAGGTACCCGATCCCGGATTTCCGATGGATCGCGGCCATTGATTTTGGATACCCGCAAGAGGGCAAAATATTTTTCCCCTTCTTTGGGTGGGCGGATGGCGCCACAAACCGTATCTCCAGTGCGCAGGCCAAAAAGTTTGATCTGCGATGGTGAAACATAAATATCGTCGGGCGAAGTCAGATAGTTGTAATCTGCAGAACGCAGGAACCCGTAACCATCGGGCATCATTTCCAGGATGCCTTCACCCTCGATGATGCCATCTAGTTCGATGTCAAAACGTTCTTCTTCTTCGCGGCTATAATCGTCAAACTCTTCCGCAGCTGGTTGGCGGCGTTCAGGCGCATCTTCGAACCGTCCACCTTCGCGTTCACGCTCTGGTTCGCGATCCCGATCCCGGTCTCTATCTCTGTCGCCATCTCTGTCCCGGCTATCTCTGTCACGATCCCGATCACCGCGGTCGTAACGATCCCTGTCGTTGCGCTCTGGACGTTGCTCACGTTCAAAACGGGGCGTACGTTCATTGCGTTCAGGGCGTTCGTCTCTGCTGGGACGGTCATCACGAGTAGGTCGCTCATCTCTGTTGGGGCGTTCATCTCTGCTGGGGCGTTCCTCGCGAGTAGGCCGCTCGTCTCTATTGCTGGGTCGCTCGTCACGGGTTGGGCGTTCGTCACGAGGCCGCTCCTCTCTGCTTGGCCGCTCTTCGCGAGTAGGACGTTGTGGTTCTACTCGACCAGCACGTTCATCCCGTTCGGGATCCCGATCCGGTTTTTCGGTACGGTCGTTCCGATCCCGAGTACGTTCCAGGCGGGGCATGTTCCGATCGCGGCGGGTAAGGGCCTGTTGTTGTTCAAGTTCTTCGCGGGTTACCCTGCGGCGAGTTCTTTTGTTGCGGTCAGCAGCATCATCTTCTTCACTGCCATCGGCAGGGTCGGTAGAAGATGATTCTACTGGGGTAGTGGATTTGGGGACGGAGGGTTCATCATCGTCCGGTCGGTACAACTCATTTTGAAACTGTTCCCTACTGGTGATGCTAGCAGGGATGTCAAGATCTTCTCCGGGCTCAAAAGCGGGGCGCTCAGAACCTTCAGCAAGGGCCTGGTAATCCAGAATTTTGTAGACGAGTTCTTTTTTGTTGAGTTTTCGGTAGCCCTGGATGCCCAATCGTTCGGCGAGCTCTCTCAGTTCTGGCACCAACATGTCGTTCAATTGCAAAATATCGAACATAATTGAAAAGGCTTCTTTTTGAAATTGAAGCGAAAGCCGTAGCTTGCTTCGGGACTTGGTAAATGAATGTTATTTGAATTTAAAACAATCGTGCAGACGTGGGTGGAGATAGCGGAATCAAAAAAAACAAGTGTTTGAATTTTGATGCGTAACCCTGAATTTGGTTGATGATTAGTAAAAAAGATAAACTTGCTTACCTGTTACTAGTCATTGACCGGTAGACACCGTTAGATTCTCGTGTATAGCAAAACCAGAAGTTGTTCTCCTCTCAAAACCCTTAAAAACGGCATTTATTGTGTGTTTAAGGAAGAATAATAGAGGAATGTGCAGCTCTTTGTGAAGAAGGAAATCACCTTACTTGTGTGCTATCGAAAGAAAGAGGTGTGCTGTTGTGGGACAAAAATACATTTATTTTTAATTCCACGCACTATCTTTGTAAAATAAAGTTGAAAAGTTGAAGGGTTGAAGAGTTGAAAAATTGAAGTGTTGGAAAGCGGTCAGGTTGCCACTTCAACTCTTCAACCCTTCAACTTTTCAACTTTTCAACTTTTCAACCCTTCAACTTTACTGATTAAGTATCACGCCTAACTATGTTACAAGTCAATTTTATTCGGAACAACAAGGAGCGCGTCCTGGCCGGATTAAAGAAAAGAAACGCCAAAGAGGACCTTTTCCAAACCGTTGATTCGATCCTCGCCCTCGACGAGTTGCGCAAGAGATTAAAAACGGAATTGGACGATTTGAATGCCGAACGCAACCGCCTTTCCACTGAAATCGGTGCTTTGATGAAACAAGGCAAAAAAGAGGAAGCCGAACAATTCCGCAGCCAGGTAGCGGGTTTGAAAGAGCGCTCTGCCGTGATTGAAGAAGATTTAAAGTCAGCAGAAGAGCAACTCACCGAACAACTTTACCTTGTTCCGAATATTCCACATGATTCTGTCCCGGTGGGAATCACTCCGGAGGACAACGAAATTTTTCGACCAGGCCCAGAGCCAGAATTGGATGAATCGGCATTGCCGCACTGGGAACTCGCTGCCAAGTACAAAGTATTCGACCTGGAGCTGGGGGTCAAATTGACTGGCGCTGGATTTCCGGTTTATCGTGGGAAAGGAGCAAAACTGGAACGCGCACTCATCAATTTTTTCCTGGATGAAGCAAGCGCAGCGGGATATGAAGAAATTATCCCACCATTGATGGTCAATGAAGACTCTGCACGGGGAACAGGGCAATTGCCAGACAAAGAGGCGCAAATGTACCATGTGACGCTGGACAATCTCTACTTGATCCCTACGGCCGAGGTGCCCGTCACCAATATTTACCGGGATCAAATTCTTGATGCCAGCGAGTTGCCCATCAAAATGACGGCTTATACGCCTTGTTTTCGACGGGAAGCGGGTTCTTATGGTGCGCATGTACGTGGGCTGAACCGTGTACACCAGTTCGACAAAATCGAGATTGTACAAATTGTGCATCCCGATAAATCGTACGATACCCTCATGGAGATGTTGGAGCACGTCGCTGGCTTGCTGAACAAATTGGGCTTGCCGTTCCGTATCCTGCGTTTATGTGGAGGTGACATGGGTTTTACCTCTGCACTCACTTTTGATTTTGAGGTATGGAGTGCGGCGCAAAAACGCTGGCTCGAAGTGAGCTCGGTGTCCAATTTTGAGACGTTTCAGTCTAACCGCATGAAAATGCGTTTCCGCGAAGGCAGAGACAAAGACATTCAATTGGTACACACCCTGAATGGCAGCGCTCTGGCTTTGGCGCGGATCGTGGCTTCCATTCTGGAAAACAACCAAACTCCGGAGGGAATTGTTATTCCTGAAGTATTGCGCAAGTACACGGGTTTTGATTTGATCAATTGAACCTGTGACTTGCAATAGGGAATGAAAGTCTAAAATAAAAAAAACAAATGATGAACGCAGAGTATTTAGGTTTTATGCTGATTGGTGGATTTTTTTCCATCATTGGCTTCATCGTCAGTGCTCGCTTACAGTCCAAATTTAAACATTATAGCCAGATTCGGATTCGTTCGGGCCTGACGGGTAAAGAAATTGCTGAAGCCATGCTGCGGCATTATGGTATTCATGATGTTCAAGTTGTGCCTGCTCAAGGCATGTTGACCGACCACTACAATCCCGCTACCAAAACGGTGGCCTTGAGTGAAGCGGTTTATGCCACCAATAGTATTGCTGCTGCGGCAGTAGCGGCTCACGAGTGTGGCCACGCTGTACAACACGCTACCGCTTATAGTATGCTGCAACTGCGCTCACGCCTGGTGCCCATTGTTAACTTTTCAGCAATGACTCAGCAATGGTTGTTGATTGGATCATTTATGCTCATCAACACCGTGCCACAGCTTTTGCTGATCACCGCTATTGTCTTTGGGGTAACCGCCTTATTCAGTTTCGTTACCCTTCCCGTGGAGTTCGACGCTAGCCGCAGGGCACTGGCCTGGCTCAATGAATCGGGCATGGCGCGTGGCGAGGAATATGCTGGAGCCAAAGATGCCTTGTGGTGGGCGGCAATGACTTATGTCGTGGCAGCCATTTCGGCGCTGGTGATGGTGGTTTATCTGTTGCTGCGCTATTTGGGGGCATCGAGGGATTAATGTAGCTTCATAGTAGACTGATTGTAGACAAAAAAGACAGAAAAAGGAAAATGAACTTTCATTTCCTCTTTCTGTCTTTTCTTTTTCCATATTTTTCTTGATTTTTGCATTCGCAACAAAAACATTCGTATGACGCAGGAGGAAATTGACCTAATCATGGAAGATGCTGAGGACCAAATGGACAAAGCCATTGAACACCTCAAGATCGAATTGTCAAAAATTACGACTGGGAAAGCCAGTCCAGCATTGGTTACCAGCTTGATGGTTTCTTATTATGGCACGCCTACGCCGATGAGCCAAGTGGCCAATGTGAGTACTTCTGATTCGCGGACCATTGTCATTCAACCCTGGGAAAGATCAATGCTGGCGCCGATTGAAAAATCAATCTTTGAAGCAAACCTTGGGGTGACGCCCATGAACGATGGCCAGGTGGTGCGTTTGTCGATTCCACCGCTTACGGAAGAACGTCGCCGCGATTTGGTCAAACGTTGTGCACATTTGGGTGAAGAATCCAAAGTAGGCGTTCGGAGTGGCCGTAGAGATGCGATTGAAGCCATCAAAAAGGCCGTGAAAAATGGCACTCCGGAAGACTTGGGTAAAAAGTTGGAAGAAGATGCAGACAACCTTTCCAAAAAATACATCGGCCAGGTAGATGAACTGGTCAAAGGGAAGGAGAAAGAGATCATGACGATATAGGGTGTGAGGCGTGAAAGCGACATGAGGGGCATAGACAAAATGGAATTTATTTATGCCTCAAAGATTTGGTCTTTTCCAAATTAAGTTCTACTTTTGCCCCACTTTTTTAAGAGCCAAAGTGCATAAAAGCAAAATAAAATGAAAAGGACTTATCAACCTTCCCGTCGTAAACGTGCCAACAAGCACGGCTTCCGTACTCGTATGAGTTCGAAGAACGGCCGTAGAGTATTGGCGGCACGCCGTGCCAAGGGTCGTCACAAGCTGACGGTTTCTGACGAAAAACGGCTGAAATAGTGATGAGTTATGAATGATGAGTTATGAGTTAGTCAGGATTGTCAAGAAATTTGTTTCTTGGTCAATTGATCACTCATAATTCATCACTCATCACTCCCTATTGTATTTTATCTCCTCTCAGCAGTCGATACCGTTTTCTTGCCTCTACAGCAAAAGTACTTCCCGAGAAGTCGATGAACAGCTTCTCGTATAGTTTCGACGCTTTCTCTTTATCATTCAACTGGTTCACATTTTCATACAATTCGGCCAAGGCAAAAATGGAATTGTCGGCGCGAATCTCGTCGGGATAATTATCGATGATCATTTGGTACATCTTACCCGCCTGGGCGTAATCGCGTTTTTTGGTGAAAACTTTGGCTTTGAGGTACCACACATCATCCTCCAGGGAGTGGTTGGGGTACTCCCTGATCAAACTATCCAGTTTGCTGAATGCCTCTGTAAAGCGGTTTTGAAAAATCAACATGTCCGCTTCAGCATAATACTCCAGCGCTGTTGCCGTAGTATCCAGGTTAAGGTTGTCCGAAATGAACACCGACATATCGAGGGCATCGTTGGCAATCAGTTTGGCAGTCGACGCTTTGAGGATTTCAAATTGCGCTTGCGCCCATTCAAAATCACCAGAATAATAAGCCAAACGGGCATTGCGGAACCGGGCTTCGTGGCCCAGAATATCATCTTTGTACGATTTATCAACTTGCGAATACAATAAAGTCGATTCCCAAACCTCGGTTTTCATCAAGTAATAATCACCAAGGTTGAGTTTGGCTTGTCCCAGGGTTCCGGCTGTAATGCCGGGCAAGGTGATCAATTCCGCCAGCAGGGTGATGGATTTGTCAAGATTATTGAGATAAATGGCTTCCAGATCGGCCAATTCCATGATCAGCGCAGCGGTGCTGCGCGATTTACCGTAATCGTTGATGAAGGTTTCGTATTGTCGCTCCAGTTCCAGGAGTTCTTCTTTGCTATAGGTGTATCCTTCTACCAGTTTGTTGCGGCGGCAACGCAGGTATTCTTGTTTTGATTCGACAAAGAAAGGGGTTCCAGCGCCTTTATCAATGACGTATTGGTAGGCTTCAATGGCTACATCGTAATCTTTGTCATTGGAGGCTATTTGAGCCAGTTGGTATACGCGAAGGCCGTCCCCTTTTTGCTGTTTGTCCAGTGCACGTACCTGACGCAGGGCATTCTTGTAATCTTTTTTCTGCAAAAAAGCCCAGGCCAGCATGTCGATGTATTGCACTGAACCAGAGTTGCTCGCCGTCTGGATGCGGTCGTAGAGTTGTTGCTGCAATACGTTCATGTCCTCGGCGGAAAGGTAGCGCTGAAAGATACTCTTGATGTTGTCTACCCGTTCTGGAAAAGCATCGAGGCTATTGAGGTATTGTTCGATCATTTTCGCGACATCGCCTTTGCGGCGGTAAAGATCGGCCAGGCTGTAGGAAAAAAATTGCCGGTCGTTGAGCATGCTTGCTCCTTTCTCGTACGTTTCTACCGCCAAATCGTATTTGTTGGCGGCGCTAAAAGCGTTGGCCAGTTTGCTCACCGCATACCGGTCTTTGGGCAATTGTTCAATGGCTTTACGGTACTGTTTTTTGGCTTCTTCTTCTTTGCCTTGCTGCTCATACATGCGGCCATAGTTGACGTACAAACGGCTTTCGTTGGGGCGTCGGCGGATTTGTTTGACCAGGCTACGCTCCAGATCCTCATAGCGTTGCAGCTCCATCAGGCACTCGATGTATCGATCAAAATAGTAATCGTTGTCGTTGTCCTGGGTGTATAATTTTTCAAAAAGCACTACGGCCTTTTCAAATTCCCCATCGGCCAGGTATTGCTGCGCCAACTTGGCGTCCTGCGCCATCGACCATCCTACACAGAGCAACATCGTTGCTACAAGTAACCACATCTTTCTCATTGGTACCGCTTAAATTTTGGTTAGCCTAAATATAGATATAAGGCACTAAAGATAAACTTTGATTCCTAAAAAAAACGGTTGCCGGCCCCAATGTGTTGAAGCACGACCAAACTATTTGCGCAGAAAGGGTAAAAGATGCGCAAAACGGGAAAAAAACCATACGCCCAACAAACAACCGACCAGATTGGCAACCATGTCAAAAACATCGAGCTGACGGCCATGAAAAAAGGCTTGCTGCATGAATTCAATACAAATTCCGTAAACAGTGCCCAAAACAACCGGCATTAGCGGCTGCCTAAAACCGTAGTGCAACAAGAAGGCAAGGAGGGCATAGGCTCCGGCATGGGCAATTTTGTCGGGTTGAATCACCCAAATTGGGTGAGGAACGCCCATTTGGGGATGCGCAGAAAGCAATAAAATGATCGAGGCCCAAAGTAGCGCAGGCAGCAAGGATTTAAGCATTTACCGTGATTTTGACTCGACTAAAGTAAACTTTATCCCGTGGTTGGAGATCACAAAAGCCATTTTTTTTGGCTGAAAAATTTCAGAAACTGAAAGTTTTTTTACATTTGGTTAATAAAAAAAGATGCCACGCAAACTTGCGTGGCATGCCAATACGGATTAGTATGAAAAAACTCTCTTAAATTCTTGCATTAATTTCCAAGAATGGGTTGTTGGGATATTGCTCAACAATCCATTCTTTTTTAGCACTTGTTTTCATTTTTTGCCTAAAACAAAAAAATTAGACGTGCGCTAAGCTGACTTGAGACAAAACAAGGCAATGCTTACAGATGTAAACTCTTTGGAAGTATTTGGTCGGTTTCAAGGCTTGAAAAAACTGACACACGCCAAATCAGACGATTTGTTATGGTATGTTATAGCTCAGTTTAGTCAAGCCCTCAGGCAAGTCAGCCGGATGATTATATTGTTAAAGACGATAAAGCCTCATAAAAGTTGCATGCAAGATGATTTTTTTTTTGCTCCGAAACCGCAATAATCGACAAAATGCAGGAATGTTGCTATAAACGCTAAAAGCATGCGGAGAAAATCCGTATTTGTCGTTCATTGTCAGATGAACTTTTTAATAAAGTCTTAACTTTATCGCCAGTCTTACTTTTGTGGAAAACACCCTGCATATGATGCATAAATTACTACTGTGTTGTTTATTGTTTTGTAGCATTACAACGCTGTCTCTTGCGCAGACCTCTTTGAGCGGTAAAATTACCGATAAAGAGACCAAAGAGCCGATATCCTTTGGCTCTGTGGCGCTTTATAAAAACGGTGTACAACTTACCGGAACCGATACCGACGATAAAGGCAACTTCAATTTTCCGGATCTTGATCCTGGAACCTATGATGTTGAAGTTTCCTACCTTGGCTACAAACAAAGCCGAATCGCCAACATTAAGGTGCTAGCAGGCAAGTCAAACAAGGCTGACATTGAGTTGGAGTCTCAAGGTGGAATTGTATTGGATGTAGTCAACATCACCCAATATCGAGTCCCCCTGATCGAGCAGGACAATACCACTTCCGGCTCAGTGATCACCAGCGAACAAATCCGCAACCTGCCTACCCGCAACATCAATGCATTGGCTGCAACTTCGGCGGGTTTGGCCTCATCCGATGAAGGCCGTGCCATTACGGTAAGGGGGTCTCGCACCACGAATACCGATTATTACATCGATGGTATTCGGGTACGCGGTAACCTCATTCCCGAAACCGAAATCGAACAACTCCAGGTGATTACCGGAGGTATGGAAGCTCAATATGGCGACGTGACCGGGGGCATCATTTCCATTACCACCAAGGGCCCTGCCAGTACGTTTACGGGTGGCGCGGAGGTGGAAAGTTCCAAGTACCTCGACAATTTTAGCAATACCCTGGCGGGGGTCAACTTAAGTGGCCCAATTCTCAAAAACAAACAAGGGCATTCTATTCTGGGGTATCGCTTTTCGGGGCGTTATACCGATCAATTGGATGACAATCCTTCGTCTGTCCCCTTGTTTCAGGTTAAACCGGAAAAACTGCTGGAATTAGAGGCCAATCCAATCATCAGCAGCCAGGGCTCCTTTTTGGTCAATGCCGACTATCTGAAACAAGACGATGTCAATTCACTCAGTACACGCCCCAACGAACGGTACAAAAGGATTGATGTGACCGGAAAATTGGATGCCAGGCTGAACAAGGCCATTGATCTTTCTTTCAGTGGATCTTATGTTGATGAACAAGACCAGTTTACGCCAGGCGGCTGGCGGCTGCTCAACAGTGAAAACAACCCATTAAACAATACCAATACCTACCGGGGGGTATTCCGTTTTCGGCATCGACTAGGAGGCGCCGCAAATCCAGGGCAAAACAATACCAACAACAACTCGCTCATCCAAAATGCTTCCTATACCTTGCAGTTTGGATATGAAAAAACCAAAGGGGATGTAGCCGATGCCCGGCACGGACAAAATTATTTTGCATACGGACACGTAGGCAAATTCGACATCGAGTGGGTGCCTACTTTCAATTTTGTCTTCGATCGGGTTACGCAGCAAAACGTGCTACAACATACGGATTACCGACAGGTGCTGCGCCAATATACCCCGGGCACCTCCAATCCGGTTTTGGCCAATTACAACAATGTAATGGGCTTAACCCCGAATGAAGGTGTCAACTCCCAAATTGGCAGAATTTTTATTCCCAGTGTTCAGGAGGGGGGATCTGTACTTGCCTTGGGCAATTTTGTGGCGCCCAATGGCTTGATTTCCGACGTCTATACCGGGTCTTGGGGCTTTCATACCAACGTGGGTTCGGTTTACAATCAGGCTAGCTTCAGCAATGGAGACTTGTATACTTTTCACGGGCGAACGAACTTTGACCTGGTGCCAGGAAACTCGGACCAGGGACGCCACAACATCCAGATCGGATTCATCTATGAACAACGCACCGACCGTGGATACGTAGTCGCTCCTCAAACCTTGTGGAACATTGCCCGTCAACAGGCCAACAACCACATTTTGGGGATTGTAGAGGGTGCTGAAAACATTGGCAGCATCACCGATACCGTCAATGGCCAGCCGCTCACGCTGAACTTGCGGCAACTCTCGATTGCCCAAAACGAAGACAACAAGTTTTATCGTTCCATTCGGGCAAAAAACAACATTCCATTGACCGAGTATGTAAATGTGGATGGGATGGATCCAAGCGAATTGAGTTTGAGCATGTTTTCGGCGAAAGAACTCAACGATCAAGGCATCATCAGTTATTACGGGTACGATTATTTGGGAAAACAATTTGACGGCACCTTTAATGATTTCTTCACCGCCACCGATGCGGACGGGGTACGCACCTTCCCGGTAGCTCCCAACCGTCCCATTTATTCGGCATTTTACATTCAGGACAAGTTTACTTTCCGCGACATCATCCTGCGTTTGGGTTTGCGGGTAGATCGTTACGACGCCAATACCAAGGTGCTCAAGGATCCATATTCCTTGTACGAAATTATGGGCGCCAGTGAATACCACGACCAATTTGGAGGTACCCGTCCCGGGAATATTGGGGATGAATACAAAGTGTACCTCAACGACGCGGGAACCAATATTGAGGCCTACCGGGATGGCGATCAATGGTATCGCCCCAATGGTTCGCCGGTGAATAGCCCGATTGAAATTTTCTCTGGGGGCTTGGTTTTTCCCAAATACAAGGATGAAAATGCTTCGAAAATCTCTAACTACATCAAATCGAGGGATTTTAATCCGGAAGCCTCTTTTGAAGATTACAAGGCACAAATCAACATCATGCCTCGTCTGGCCTTTTCTTTCCCCATTTCAGACGACGCCAACTTTTTTGCCCACTACGATATCCTGGTTCAACGCCCGGCTACGAATACCATCTCTACGGCCGTAGATTATTTTTACTTTACGGACAACCCAGGAGCGGTGAAAAACAACCCGAACCTTAAGCCTGAGCGCACCATTGACTACGAAGTCGGTTTTCAGCAACGTTTGACCGAAACTTCAAAGCTGAAAGTATCGGCATACTATAAGGAGATCCGCAACTGGATTCAAGTGCGTACCTTTTTCCCGGTACCCATTATTACCCAATATACCACTTATGACAATCTGGATTTTGGTACCGTGAAAGGCTTTAGTTTTGAATATGAGCTGCGCCGTACGGGCAACGCCACCCTCAACGCCAATTACACCTTGCAGTTTGCGGATGGAACCGGTTCCGATGCCAATTCTCAGCGTGGCTTGACCAGCCGCGGCAACCTACGCACCCTTTTTCCGCTCAACTACGATGAACGGCATCGCCTCAACTTCAATTTTGACTACCGCTTTTTCAAGGACCAATCCAATATCCCCAAATTTTTGGCTGACGCGGGTTTGAACCTGCAAGCCATTGGCGTGTCTGGTCGTCCTTATACTGCCCGGAGAACGCCACTGGAATTGGGTGGAACCCAAACGATCGGCTCCATCAACGGAGCCCGTAAGCCCTGGACCTTTACCCTCAATGCCCGGATCGATAAAACCATCAACTTTGCCAAAGGGGGTGGATTGAACATCTATTGCCGGGTGTCCAACCTGTTGAACCGACAAAATGTGCTCAATGTTTATCCAGCAACCGGCTCCGCTACCGATGATGGTTTCCTTGCATCGGCCAATGGCCAGGACAAACTGCGCAACATCCAGAACTCGGTTCGTGAAGTAGAGGCGTATTTGGCTTCTTACCAATGGGCGATCATCAACCCGGGATTGTACAGCCTGCCACGCCGGATTTACATCGGTGCCATTTATAATTTCTAAGCAGAATTGTACACGATTCAAACTGCTTAATGACACAAAATTTTGATTAGTAAATATTTATCGAATATGCGACATTTGAAATCCTGGCTATTGGTTCTTTGTGGATTGGCGCTACTGAATACTACAGCACTGGCCTATCATACGGGGAAAAACAATCCGAAACGGCCAGCGCCCACCAAACCGGAGCTGCGCTACCTGGAGGATTGCAACAATGCCGTGGCCCAGATTGATCAAGCCATCAACAACGTTCGTGCCCGCCTAACTACGGGTGGAGATGTTTGGTGGAACAGTACCGATGGACGTTATGTCGTCCCTAAAGTTGCCCCTGGATTGCCAGAGGTGTCGTCCATTTTTGCTGGTGCAGTTTGGTTGGGTGGGGTAGACCCCGCAGGCAACCTCAAATTGGCGGCTCAAACTTTTGGACGGGCCGATCGGCAGTTTGATTTTTTCCCGGGTCCGCTGAATGCCAGTGGCAAAACCGATAAAGAAACTTGTGCTCGTTGGGACCGTTTTTTTGTGGTAAAAGGAGAGAGTATCCGGGAGCACTTGCGCAATTGGAATGCTGCCGTAAATGCGGGTAAAACCTACAATCCAGATCAAATCCCGCGGGACATCAAGGGCTGGCCTGCTTCGGGCAATGAGTTTTTTGAAGAAATTCACGGCTTCTCGCTACCCTCCACTCGCCAGGGATTAGCCGGGTTTTGGGACCAGGACGGGGATGGCAACTACAATCCCGAACTGGGAGACTTTCCGGTGATCGAAATCCGGGGCTGTTTGGATAAACCCCAGTTTCCTGATGAAATGATCTTCTGGATTTACAACGACGCTGGAAACATTCACGCCGAATCTCAAGGTGACCCCATTCAAATGGAGGTACAAGTACAGGCTTTTTCCTATGCCACCAACGATGAGATCAACGACATGACCTTCCAACGGTATAAATTGATCAACCGAGCTGTTGAAAGTATCGATTCTACTTATTTTGCCATGTGGGTTGACCCGGATTTGGGTTGTTTCACCGACGATTACGTCGGTTGTGATACCAGCCGGAGTCTGGCCTACATCTATAACGAAGACGCCCTGGATGGCACCACCGGATGTACTTGTGATGGAGCCGTGAACACCTATTGTGATGAAGTTCCTTTGCTGGGCGTAGATTATTTCCGCGGGCCCTTGGATGAGAACGGTGAAGAAATTGGCATGTCCTCCTTTACCTACTACAACAACCGAAACGTCGGCAGCCCTATACCCGGTACGACCGACCCTGCCAACGCACAAGAATATTACAATTATTTGTCGGGCTCCTGGCGCGATGGCACTCCCTTTACCTTTGGAGATGATGCCTATCAGGATGGCGCCGCGATTAAATATGCCTTTACGGATACCCCCAACAACACCCGGGGATGGACGATGTGTTCTGCGGATTTGCCCTTTGGCGATCGCCGGACCATTCAGGCTTCGGGGCCTTTTCGCCTGGATCCAGGGGCTTTGAACGAACTGATCGTTGGAGCAGTATGGGTGGCAGATCAGCAATACCCCTGCCCGGATATTTCCAAGTTATTGGAAGCGGATGACATTGCACAAGCTTTGTTCGACAACTGTTTTGAATTGACCGATGGCCCAGACGCTCCGGATGTGGATTTCATTGAAATGGACAAAGAAATCATTGCGGTATTTACCAACGACACCATCACTTCGAACAATGCTTATGAGGCTTATGCCCAAAGAGGACTGCAAATTCCTGCCGGTGTTGTCGACAGTTTATTCCGCTTTGAAGGCTACAAACTGTACCAACTTTCTGGTTCGGATGTAACCGTGTCCAGCTTGGAAGATCCCGACAAAGCCCGTTTGATTTACCAGGTTGACATCAAGAATAATGTAGGACGGGTATTCAACTGGAGTTCAGTGGACAACCCCACGGGAGCGGATTATTACATTCCCCAGTTAAAAGTAGAGGGCAACGACCAGGGGATTCAACACACTTTCCGCATTACCGAAGACCAATTTGCCTCCGGCGACCGCCGTTTGGTCAACCATAAAAAATATTATTTTGTAGCCATAGCTTATGCGTACAACAACTACCGACCTTTTGAACCCAAGGTAGTACTGGGGCAGCGGCGGCCCTATCTGGAAGGCCGTCGCAACATCGGGGATGGATTTAATCCTTTTTATACCGTGATTCCTCGACCCATTACCGACCGAAACCTCAATGCGACTTACGGAGATGGCGCGGTGGTCACCCGCCTGGCTGGCGCTGGTACGGGGCTGAATTTCCTGGACATGAATAGCGAAACCCGCAACGCCATTGTTCAGGGAACTTTTGCCCAAAAACCGGAGATCACCTACCGCGCTGGACGGGGTCCGATTGGGGTCAAAATATTCAATCCATTGGAAGTTCAGGACGGAGAATTTGAGTTGCGAATTGTGGATGGGGACATGAACAACGATCGTTTTGATCCGCCAGTGCGCTGGGAATTGCGCAATTTGAGCAATCCACAAAGTGCGGTAATCCGCTCCGAAAAATCCATCGATGACCTCAATGAGCAGATTGTCAAAGAATTTGGATTTTCCATCTCGGTAGGACAAACCAATGAACCAGGGGTAGATCAAGACGAGCAGAACGGTGGGATTGGTTATGAAGAAGAATACCTGCGCTCAGGTGCCAGCCCTTGGGTATTTGGCATCAAAGATGAATTCATCGCCGGGCAAACCGAATTTGATACCAAGGTATTTGATTTTGTGGCCACCGGGGATGGAGAGCCAGATCAATTATTGGACCCACGTGAGGCATTGACCAATATTGGGCCGGGTTATTTTGCGCCGTTTTTCCTCGCCAATTACCGAATCAAGGACGAGCAGAATACACCTTACATTACACCGGCCTGGTCGGATTTGTCGGGGAGTGCTTTCCTGCGCACCCAAGCCAGACTCTCTGATGTCAACAACGTAGACATCGTATTCACTGCCGATAAAAACCTCTGGAGCCGTTGTATCGTGATTGAAACAGCCAACCGGTATTATCCCTTGCAGGGTTTTGAAACCGAACGTGCTCCCGGAGAAACGGCCATTCGCAGGCACTTTGACTTGCGGGGTTCACCCAATGTAACGAAAGAAGACGCCAACAATGATGGATTGCCCGACGTAGAGACCAACCCCGATCCGACACTCTCCCGAGTAGGATTTGGCTGGTTTCCTGGTTATGCCATTGATGTTGAAACCGGGCAAAGATTGAATGTTTTCTTTGGGGAAAACTCGGTTTATGGGGGAACCAACGATCCTTTGATCAATATTGGGCGCGACATGATGTTTAACCCCAACAGTTTGATCAATTTGGGTGGTTCTGCCAATGGTAATTTAGGTGCTTATTTTGCTGGTGGACAACATTTCGTGTATGTAACGCGCACCGCTTACGATAGCTGCAAGGTATTGAGCCGACAATTGCGGCCCAACAACAGCCCGGTCAACAAGGGTCGGGTATTGAGAGAAGTTACCTGGTCTGGTCTGGTTTTGCCGCGGCCAGGGATCAGTTTTAAAACGTATCGGAATGGGTTGATTCCTGAAGATGTAGTGGTCAAACTGAGGGTCACCAACCCTTATCAGGTAGATCGCCGCACGGGTGTCGCCGGACTAAGAGAAAGGGGCTATCCGGTGTACCGCTTCCGCATCGATGGGAAACAGGCCGAAACCCTGGATCGAAGAGGGATAGACAGCGCAATGACCCTCATCAAGGTGTCTCCTAACCCGTACTACGGATTCTCCGATTACGAAGTTTCGCAGTTTACTACTACGGTGAAAGTTACCAACTTGCCAGCGAAGTGTATCATCACGATTTATTCACTGGACGGCAAATTCATTCGGCAGTATCGGCGCGATGAAACAGGTGAAATTCCGAGGGGCAACAACCGGGCCATTCAACAAAAACAGATCACGCCTGCCCTGGAATGGGACCTGAAGAACAACAAGGGAATCCCTATTTCGAGTGGGGTGTACCTGATTCACGTGGACGCTGGAGAATTGGGACAACGTACCATCAAGTGGTTTGGTGTAAACCGGAAATTTGATCCATCAGGACTTTAATTAGAGATGAAAGATGAGAGATGAAAACGATTAACGCCTTATGTCATCTCTCATCTTTCATCTCTCATCTCTTTTAAAAATGGCTTTATGCAAAAAATATACTTTTCCCTCATCATTATTTCATTGTGCTGCAGCGCAGTTCAGGCAGGGAACCCCGACCGTCAAGGTGAAGCAGGGGCCTATGAATTGCTGATGGATCCCTGGGCACGTACAGCAGGGCTGCACAGTATGAGTACCTCGCTGGTGCGCGGGGTGGAATCCATGAACCTCAATGTAGCGGGGATGGCCCGGATCAATAAATTGGATTTTGGTTTTGGTAGTACCCAATACTTACAGGGTACGGGCATCAACCTGAGTTCAGCCGCAGTGAGCGCCAAAATTGGCAAAAAAAGCGTAATGGGTTTGAGTTTGATGGCGGTGGATTTTGGAGACATCGAAGTAACCACGACCAACCAACCCGAAGGTACGGGCGGAACGTACTCCCCCAGCTTTTTTAACCTGGGTTTTGCGTTTGCCCATGAGTTTGAAAACAAGGTATCGGTGGGTGTGCTTTTCCGGGCAATTTCGGAGTCCTTGGCTAACGTATCCGCTTTTGGCTTTGCCATTGATGCCGGAATCCAGTACGTTACGGGGGAGGAAGACAATTTTAAGTTTGGCATCAGCCTGCGCAACGTGGGTTCGCCAATGACTTATAAAGGAGAAGCACTTTCCATCCAACGCCCCAGCCCGAATGGCCAACCATACGACATCACCGTCGATCAGCGGGGTGCCCGTTTTGAATTGCCTTCCTTGCTCAATATCGGCGCTTCTTATGATTTACTTTTTTTGGAAAAACATCGTTTTACCGTATTGGGTAATTTCACCTCCAACTCATTTTCACGCGACAACCTCGGTGCCGGAGCAGAATACGCCTTCGATGAGCGTTTTATGTTGCGTGCTGGGTACAAGTCCGATTTGAATGTAGCTGATCCCATTCAAGCACCCATTTATACCGGATTGAGTGCGGGTGGTTCGGTGACGTTCCCCTTGAGTAAAGTGGAAAAAAACACCAAAATCAGCGTGGATTATGCTTACCGTGCCAGCAAGGTTTGGAGCGGTACGCACAATGTTTCCGTGCGGATTGCCCTGTAAGGTTGATCGGCTGCTGAAGAAAATGGGCGCTTTAGTCTATTGAAAGCCAGTATTTAACATCATCTTAACGAAGATTCGTTTGATCGGTTTACGGTGTTGTAGTACATTGCATGGTACAAAACCCGACGCAAATGAAACTGAAAATTTACTTAAAAACACTGGTTTTTGCCACAGGTATGGTACTTGGCCTGAGTGCCTGTTTTGCCCCGCAAGCCGTGATCCGCATGGAACCAGCCGCCGACCAAAAGGTGCGCTGGGATTATGGACAAGCCATCGTGGAACAAAGTGTAGACAGCCTTTTTGGCCGAGCCGCCTTTGACCATGCCGAGAAAGATTTCCTGGTCTTCAATGTCGACATTACCAATTTAAGCCAAAGCGATCAATTGGTGGCACCAGAACAATTCTACCTGACCACCAATACCGGAACCCGCTACTTTGCTATCGATCCAGAGAAAGAACTTTTTTCGATGGAGGTGCGGGAAAACGTCCGCGAAGCCAATGCAAAAAACGCAGCGGTACTGGCAGGAGTTGTAGCGGTGGCTGCGGTTACTGCGGCGGTCGTCTCGGAAGTGAACGACAAGGACAACAACAACAACGGTAATAACAACAACAACAACGAAATCCGCAACAACCGCAATAACGACAACACCAACCTGTTTTTATCCGTCCCGCTGGTGATCAATTCTGCTTCTGAATCTGCGGTACAACCCAACGTCGGCCCTTTTGAACCCAATGCCCCCACCATCAATGAGCGTGGCTTTTGGACGGATTATACCTTGCGCAAAACGACCCTGGCGCCGGGGGAGAAGGTGCGGGGCAAAGTTTTGTTTCGCCGGCAAGATGCCTTGAGGGATTTTTTGCTGATGGTTCCAGTGGAGAAGTCGGTGTTTTCGTTTGGGTTTAAGCAGAAGGTTTTTCAGCCGCAGTAAATGAGTTTTGATAATGAATTAATGTCGACTTAACAATAGACTCATTTCTATTGGTTTTATTTGCTTTGTACAAAGCAGTTTTTTCATCATAAAGCCAACTTGAAATGGATCATCTAACCAAATACCTCTTCAGCGTAGCGCTACTCGTTGCAATTATTTCAGCACAATTCGCGACTATTGCCCAAGCCCAGGTCTTCAAAGTTGATTCTACCCAAGTCAATCCCTGGACGAAAAAACCTTTTGAAAACGACCCGAAATCCTTTCAATTTGCCATCGTGACCGACCGCACGGGCGGCCACCGCGACGGCGTTTTTGAAAAAGCCATCGAAAAACTAAATCGACTCCACCCGGAGTTTGTCATGTCGGTGGGCGATTTTATTGAAGGGTACAGCAAAGACCAAAAAGAAATTGACCGCCAATGGGCCGAATGGGATGGCTTCATGAATAATCTGCGGATGCGTTTTTTTGCCTTGCCCGGCAACCACGACATCTCCAACGAGGTCATGCGCAAGACCTGGCTTGAACGCTACGGCAAAGCCTGGTACCATTTTGTGTACAAAGATATGTTGTTCATCACCATGGACTCCAACGACGGCGATGGCTTGAGCATCAGCCGCAGCCAAATTGATTACGTAACCAAGGCCATCAAAGACAACCCAAATGTGCGTTGGACGATGTTGTTCATGCACCATCCGGTTTGGAATTACAAAGACTTTAATGGTTTTAGCGAAATTGAAACAGCGCTTCAATCCCGCCCCTATACGGTATTTGCTGGTCACAACCACCAATACCTCAAAACCCAGCGCAACAACCGCAACTACTACATCCTCGCTTCAACCGGTGGCGGTAGTCAACTGCGCGGGCCCCGCTTCCAGGAGTTTGACCACGTGACCTGGGTAACCATGACCGAGAATGGTCCCGAACTGCTGAACCTGGCCCTCAGCGGCATGCACAACGATGACATTGTTGACGAAGTGGGCCTCGCGAAAGCCAAAGCCATGCTGGATGCCGTCAACTTTAAACCCCAGGTGTTGAAAATCAATGCGCAGCGGGCGCAGGTTTTACTGAGCATCCAAAACAAAGGCAAGGATACCCTGTTTTTTGATGGAAAAATGTACCATCACCATCAATTGAATCCTGATCAAAGCAAGTTCAAATTGAAAATTGCGCCACAAAGTACCGGACAGATTGATGTTGAATTTGCGCTCCTCGGGAAAGGTTCTTTTGAGAAAGTTGCGCCGCTGGAACTGGATTGGCAGATGAACTTGCCCTCGGCGTTTATGGAAGCGCCCTATCGTTTGGAAGGAACCCTGCCCATCACCATCGATTTTGCTCCACCCAGTCCAGCACTTGAAGAACGGGCCATTTTTTTAACCGACAAAAAAGTGGAATTGCAACAGCCCCAGCCCGGGCTGAGTTTGCGCTATACCCTGGATGGCACGGAACCCGGCCTCAACGCCAAAACTTACCAGGGGCCAATTTCCATGACCAACACCACGACCCTGAAAGTTCGTTTTTTCAATACCAAAAACGGTGCAAGCAGTAACACCTGGCAGCAGGTTTACCGCAAAGTCTTGCCACTGGAACCGAGCAAAGCCAAGCCCAACAAACCCGGGATGGCTTACCGTTATTACGAGGGCGATTTTCAGGTTTTGCCCAATTTTAAAATCTTGACGCCACTTCGAACGGGCACGGTGCAGGATTTTAACGTAGCATTGCTGGCCGGCGAACGCATTGACCACTACGCGGTGGTTTACGAGGGTTTTGTGGACATCCCCGAAGATGGGCTGTACTACTTTTATACCCGCTCCGACGACGGCTCCAAGTTGTACATCCAGGATCAGTTGGTGGTCGACAATGATGGTTCTCACGAAGAGCGTGCGCGGGGTGGAGATATCGCTTTGAAAAAAGGGTTGCATCCGTTCCGGGTAGAATATTTTGAGGATTTTGAAGGGCAGAGTTTGTTTGTGGGGTACAGTGGGGCGGATGGGAAACGGAAGCCGTTTATCGGTTTGCCGTTGTTTTGTAAGGAATGAAAAATTTGGATTGGAAATAAAAAAAGCCTTATCCAGGGTGTTGGGTAGGCTTTTTTTTGGAGCCGCCCAAGGGACTCGAACCCTCGACCTACGCATTACGAATGCGTTGCTCTACCAGCTGAGCTAGAGCGGCTAATTGACCCCGTGTGGGGCTGCAAATATAGTGTAAAAACAGCGGCACTGTCAAGCAATGCGCTATTTTTTCTCTCTAGACTTTCGAGATGCGCTCAAGGTATCCACCGATATAGCGCTACCGAACTTTTCAACTTTTCAACCCTAAACTTTTCAACTAAACTTACCAGCTCACTCCAGCACCACCGCCACCGGAAGAACCACCGCCCCAACTGCCTCCGCCACCACTACTTCCGCCACCGCCGCCCGAAGAAGAACTGCGGGTCAGCATCGGAATTGTAACCCGTTTGACATCGTGGTAGTTGCAACTTTTGCAATCATTGGTCACTTCTTTGGTGCCGGAAGAAGAATAGGTTGGGGAGACGATGGTTTGGGTATGGGAGTTGTAATAGGTGATGTAACTACACTTGGGACAGCGCCGATACTGCAAATTGCTTTTGGAGTAGCGCAGAATGAGGATGTCATCGGCGTCATTGTCATTGGCCCACACATCGTAGTCGGCCACGCCAATTTCTTCTTCGGTGATCTGGCCTTTTTGTAAGTATGGATCTTCCTCATTGTCGGGAATGAGGCGCAGTTCGGCTCCGGTTTTTTTGCTGAAACGTTTGCCGTAGCGCAGTTCCTTCATCTTGCGCCCTACAAACCACCAAACAAAAATATAAGGAATGGGAAACAAAATCAAAAAGCCCCACATCCGCGATTTGCGCAGGGAGTTGTATTTGTCGTAGGCATCTTCTTTGCTGCTGAGGCTTTTGTACACAAACATCAGCGACAAAAGGTGAAAAATGGCGTTGAAGATGGAATGTCCAAACAGGACTTGCAACCAACCACCCTTGTCATTTGAACTATAAGTTTGGTCTTCAATTTCGCTGACGTTATCCGGGTTTTCCAGGATGTATTTGAACTTGTTTACGGCAGCGATCAAACCAACCCCGTAGTCGCCTTTTTGAAAATGTGGCACCAACTCTTGCATGCCCACCCGGTAACAAATGGCATCGGGCAACACACTTTCGGTGCCCAGTCCTGTTTCAAATTCCGTCCGCCGCTGATCCATGACCGTCAGGATCAAGAGGCCATTGTCTTTTTCGGCCATACCAATGCCCCATTTTTGGAACAATTTGGTGGCAAACTCTTTGGGGTTTTCTTCACCGATGGAATACAGGACAACTACCGCTGCCTGGGCAGTCGTGGAGTCTTCCATCGCGTTGATCAGTTGATTGAGTACGGCTTCATCCGACGCAGAGAGGTAATCGTCGGGGTCGCTGACGCTGCTGTTCTTGTTCTTGGGGTCGGGCACGGTATTGACAGTGTATGACTTCCCCGTTTTTTGGCTGAATAGCAAACTGGTCGAAAAGAGCAGAGCAAAGAGTAGGAATGAGTGGCGCATGGATTTGCAGCGGTTTTTGAGGTGTTTTAGCGGTGAATCTTAAAAACCGGACTAAAGATCGCGATTTCTTGCCAATTGTGTGGGCTTATTCGACACAGGGTAGGAATTGTCGAATGAATGCATCAAGGATGGGCTGCTACCCAGACCTCCCCGTCTTCAAAAATCTCCTTTTTCCAAATGGGCACACTTTCCTTGAGCGTATCGATGGCGTATTGACAGGCTTCAAAGGCCGCTTTGCGGTGGGGGGTAGCCACGGCGATGATGACGGCAATTTCGCCAATGGCCAAACTGCCCACGCGGTGGTGAATGACCACGTGGTGTGCATGCCAGCGCTGCTCGACTACGGCAGCAATCTTGCGCATCTCGGAAATGGCCATTGGAGCATACGATTCAAACTCCAGGCGCAGCACCTTGCGGCCTTGGGTTTGGTCGCGCACCGTGCCGATGAACACCGTGGAGCCACCTGAACCCGGATGTGCGGAGAGGTCGATGCATTCCTGGGGGGAGAGGGTGGTTGATTTGAGTTGGATGTCGAGCATTTGTACAGGGTTTTAGGGTTTTAGGTTTTAGGGTTTTAGGTTTTAGGGTTTTAGGTGACTGTCTGGACGACCCTAAGACCCTAAAACCCTAAGACCCTAAAACCCCCAAATGGATAATTCTTCCTCCCGTCTGGTTGATGGGATCTACACTTTTGCCAATCACGATGCCATTTTCGGGAGACGTATATTCTTTGATCACATCGCCAAAAATGTCGCGCAAGGTCGCAATGGTTTCGCCGGCATACACCAGTTCGCCCACGTTTGGTGCAACGGTGAGAATGCCCCCCGAGTCGGAGTAAATCCAATACGAGTTTTTGCAGATGTAGGGGCGGGCTTCTGGCAATTCGATGGCGCCTTCGGTCATTTGCAACTGGCGCAGGAGGTTGTAGATGCCCGTCAATCCCGAACGGATAAAACCTTTGTGAAACGTATGGGGACTGCCTACCTCCAGGGTGATGGCATAAATCCCTAGTGAGTCGGCTGCACCGCGGAGCGAGCCATCTGAAGGCAAATTGTGTACAATCACCTGCGCGTTTTGCAGGATGGCCATTTCGCGACAGATGGGATCATCCAGGTCTGCGCGAATGTAATGGGCGTTGACCCGGCCAAAACTGGCGGTATGTAGGTCCAACAAATAGTCAAAATACCGGATGACCCGGTCTACCAAACGAAATGCGTAGACCTGGCTGTTGCTGCCATCGGCCCTTCCCGGCATGACCCGATTGAGGTCGGCACCATCGATAAAATTGCGCTCTTTGATGAGCAAAGAAGGAATATTGATCACTGGAATCCCTACTACCACACCCGCCAGATCATCGAGTGAAATTTCCTGAAACAAACGTTGAATGAGCGGAATGCCGTTGATTTCATTGCCCCGAATAGCGGCGGTGATGCCCAGCACTGGCCCATCTTTACGGCCTCGTGCCACAATCACGGGTACATGGACAGGCATGCCCATGCCATCGGAAATCAGGTGCAACCAAAAACGGCGCATCGTTCCTTTGGGAACCTTACTCAGATCGAGGCGGCGGATCACTTCAATCGGTATATCGGTACGGGTGAATGGGTTCATAGCGCAATCTCTTCAATCAAGGATGGATCATTATTGATCGATTTGAACAATTTCATGCGAAAGCGCCCTTGACTATTGACCAGGGTTTCAGCCATCTTGTCAATTGCTACCGTAGAAAGTACCGTTTGAATGTATGCTTCAATGAGGTCGTCCAAACCTATGCCCAATTTATTAAAATCCCGGCGATCCATGAGCACCAAACGATTGGTATCGCTGTCCCAGGTGCCATCGGGGTTTCTGATCGAAAGATTGGTTCCCAGCATGTCCCAGGAATCGCTGCCTTCTTCGATGCGATCTTCCAGGGGTTTTCTCGCCCGGCGTGCGTACACGCAGAGCGGTAAAATACCGTCTTCGGTAGAGCTCACCATCATGCGCAGGTCAGCAACGTAAGTTTTGCCGTTGGCCGTGGGAATAGTGCCCACGTGATACAATTTACCCGAAGAAGTAGTCGAGCTCCAATTGTAATTGCCGATGAGGCTTTGTACAATGAAGCGATCGTAAGTGAAGTCTTCTGCCATGAACCTGGCTAGTTCTTCTGCCGAAACGATGGTGTATACCCCTTGGCCAGCGTTGCTGTAAGGGACTTTGACCACAGCTTGGCCGCCCATCTCGGCAACCCTCTTGGGAATGTCTTCTTTACGTACATCCCAGATGGTTTGTGGAATGTTGATGCGCAAACCCTGGTCTTCCCATTCGCTGTTGAATTGTTCATAGGCTTTGGCGGCCATCATTTTATTGCGGCCTCCGGCCAAACAAGCGACCACGGGGTTGAAAATCCGGGTTTTGGTGTGCATGTGCAGCCGGTTCCAGGGTCGTTGGGTGACGTAGCGGAAGGCAGCCCTGATCAGGTGCCATTCATTGTTTTCGTCCCGAACTTCCATTTGGGCATCTGCATTGTAGCGCACCGGAGGATTGGGATCATCGTTAAAAAACGGCACGTAAAACACGTCCTCTTTCATGACGTCAGCAATGACTGCGGCGTAACCAGAGGCCTCCATCGGGTTTTTGTCGTATAAAACGGCCAAAGCCCCTTGCAGTCCGCTGCGTTTTTTTTGTACAAAAGGTTTGAAGCTCCGTTCGATCAGCAGACGATACCCTCCCTGTTCTTTGTGATCATCGGTCAGGGGCATCGATTTTTGCCCGGACGGGCAGGAGTTGTTTTCAATGATGACCATCTGGCGGCGGGCACTAGCGGAGGTAACATTGAGTAAATCCGCACCAGCCCAGAGGAAATGTTTGCACTTGTAGTCAAGCAACTCAGCCAATGCTTCTGCTTTGACAATAGGGTGTAAGTGACAATATCGGTTGATCATTCTTTCTCTACTCAGGTTGAGAAAAAAATTGACCATTGGATGGATGGTTGCGTTGAGCGCTTTGGGGTACCAATGTCTGTGCGCTTCGAATTCTCCGGGATGAATGCGCTTAGCCGATTTGGGCGGCAGTACTTCTGAGAGGATCATTGGTAAAGGATGTTGTAAGTAGTGGAAGTGAGTTAATCGACATAATTCAACGTAGAGATTTTGGATTTCAGCGACTTACTTTTGAGGCACAATGCAGCGCATTGTCACGAAAAAATAAGGAAGATGAAATTCGAAAGATCAAGTTGAAAATGTTGATTAACACAGTTCTACTACTTCGGCGTTAACTGGGGGGGAAAGTACGGAGAAAAATCAAAAAAACAAGGGTCACCGGCGAGTAGAAAATTGCCGGTGACCCTTGTTTTTTAATCTTCGTCTTCGTCAGTGTAGGATAACCATTTTTTAGGGTTATTGTATTTGGGTTTTTCCTTGGAAGCGCCCATAGCCTTCTTGTTTTTGTCCTTGACAAACTCGGTGTCATCGAACTGACGATTCACGTTCTTTTTTTTGTTCTTTTCTTTTTTCATGACTCTGCGGATTTACAGGGAAAGTGTAATGCGGATGATTAATTTTTTCGCTTACAGCTTTGTACCAGCACAGATTTTGGTGAAACAATGTTAAGTCGCGTCCAAATGTCAGTGAAAAGATAAAGGGCATTTTTATTTTTTGCAAGTGTTGGGTAGAAAAAAATATTTACAGGGTGGGTGAAATTGCAATTTGGGTCTGGATTCACTCTAATTTCTCATCTACCCATTTGCTGATTTCCGCAAAATCCGTAGCCAGGATTTTGCCATCTGGCCCAATGAGGAAAATGGCAGGAAAGTCTTTTACCTGGAGTTGCCGCACGGGAGAACTGGCATTGTTAGACAGGTTGGAATCGTCAAAGGCTTGAGGCCAACTGCGGTTGTAGCGTTCTATATAGGATCTGACCTTGTTGATGTCTTGATCATAAGCCACACTGATCATGTCCACCTTTTTTAATCTGGAAATTTTATCGGACAAATCTTGTACTTCCGGCATTCTTTTGATGCTGGGCTGTGACCAGGTTCCCCAAAAATCAATCACCAGGTAATGGTCATTTTTTAAACAATCGGACAAGCGCCGGGAAGCCCCGGTTACATCAATAAACACCATGTCGCGTGCAAAAAAACCAGGTTCTCTTCCCCAGAGTTTAATTTGCTCTGGCAATTCAATCAGGCGCAAGGAATCGCCATACATGGACAGGCCTGCCAATATCACCGGGTGCTCATCGAGCAACAGCGTATCGCCCCGCAATAATCCCTGCGTAAGATTCATCGGGCGGTATTTGGAGCTGATGTGCGTGCGAACTGTAGGCCCTAGGTAAGTGGATGCAGATGGAACTCTATGGCAAACCCTTACTTTGTACTCCTTGCCTTTGAAGCTAAAAATCCCGTCCAAATATTCATCCTGAATGATGCGCAACTCCAACAGGCGCTCAATTTCATCTTTCACCCGGCGCAGGCGGATGATGCGGTAGGGGTCAAAACGCAACCAGGCGGTTCTTATTTGGATTTGCTGTCCATCGAAGTGTTCGTAGTTCAGTTCAATTTCCGGAAGTTCAAAGCGGTGGTTTTCCTCCATCATGAGGTTGAAATTGGTGTGTGCAGTATCAAACTCCAAAAACACGTCGTCGGAAAAATCCCGGTTTTGGTTTTTGTCAAAAATCACCACTTTTTTTCCAGCGGTGTTGAAGCCGACCAGCACATGAACTGTATGTCGATAAGTCATGTCAGCGATCATGGCGGTATCGCGATTGGACATGGGGATGGCCCGATAGGCTTGCTCCGAGAGCCTGCCCGCCCGGTAGTTTTCGTAGTCTTTTTGAGCCTGATTGAAACAGATTTCCTGCACACGGTGCAAGTTCAAATCAAGCGGAATGCCATTGAAAGGGTAGGGGTCTTGAGTAGTCCGCAGCATGATGGAGATTCCGCCCCGCTCGGCTTCTCCTTTTTGGGGATTGAGGTAAACGGAAAAAGGCCGCCCCATGCTGGGTTGACTACTGGCCAAAACCGGCAGGAGCATGATCAGGGAGAGCAGACTGAATTTCATCACATCCGTTTATATCCCAAGATGCAAAAAAACGGCAAATTGGTGGGTAGGAAAAATGATTTCAGGAGGATTATATTCCTCACCTGCACCAACCCCGACCTACTCATTCCGCAGTGAATCCACCGGATTGACGATAGCCGCCCGAATGGCCTGGTAACTCAGCGTCAACAACGCAAAAGCAATCGCCAGCCCTCCTGCCACTGCGAACATCCACCACTCAATCGCAATGTGGAACGCAAAATCTTTCAACCATTGCTGCGCGAAATACCAGGCAATTGGTGATCCCAACAGGATGGAGATACCCACCAACAACAAGAGATCTTTGGACAACAAGGCTACAATATTGGAAATGGAAGCGCCCAAAATTTTACGCACCCCAATTTCCTTCGTCCGCCTACCAATCATAAAGGAGACCAAACCAAACAAGCCAATACAGGAAATAAAAATGGCAATCCCCGTAGCTGCGCTCATGATTTTGGAAGTGCGTTGTTCGTTTTCATAAAACTTTGCAATATCCTGGTCCACAAAAGTATATTCAAATTTTTCACCAGGATAAACGGCTTTCCAGCTTTGCTCCACCTGCTCCATGGTGGCTTTAAATGAATCGGTTCCTTTGCCCTGCGTAGCCAATTTAAGGCTCAGTTCACGGCGCTGCCCCAGGGGGCTAATGGCTAGCACTAAAGGACGGATGGGCTCGTGTAAGGATCGGCTGTGGAAATCTTTGACCACGCCCACAATCGGATACTCCGTTTTATCCTCAATCAAATTTTTGCCCAAAGCCTCTTGCGGATGTTTAAAACCTAGCTGTTTTAGCGCAGTTTCATTGATCAAATACTCTCGCGTGGAGTCGGCATGCAACAGATTGCGTCCCGCCAACAGGGTAATGTCGTACAAGTTCAGGTACGCGGTATCTGCACCTTTGACCAAAAACTCGTGGTCTTCGGTTTCTTTTTTGCCTTTAAAGTTAAAAATGCGCGTATTGATTCCCTGGGAAGCAGGTGCGTCGGCATGAATCGAAACCCCTTTTACCCCGATCAACTGCCGGATTTGGTTGCTCAACAGTGTTTTTTTCTCTGACTCATATTGGAAAGGTGGCCGAAAATGTACCACTGCATCCGCATTGAAGCCCATTTCTGCATTTTGCATGAACTTGATTTGCCGCCCAATGATGAGGGTTCCGGCAATCAGCGCCAGGGAAAAAGTAAATTGGAAAACAATCAATCCTTTACGCAGCCATTCTACCCCGCTACCACTGCCTTTGCTGGATAACTTGGCTTTCAAAGCCAAGGCTGGCCGAAAACCCGAGAGCACAAAGGCTGGATACAAACCCGCCAACACACTGACCAGCAAAAGCACAGCTCCGATAAAGACCAAAACACTGGGATTAAACAGGTTAAAAGTTAAACCTTCGGGCAAAAATTCCCTAAAAAACACCATCGCGCCCTTGGCCAGCGCAATGGAAAACAGCATGGCTACCAAGGTAATCACCAGGGTTTCGCCCAAAAACTGACTGATCAACACGCCTCGGGTGCCACCCAAAACCTTACGTACGCCCACTTCTTTGGAACGTTGAATTGATTGGGCGGTGGCCAAATTGATAAAATTGATGCAGGCAATCAACAAAAGTAGCCCTGCCACCAATGCCAAGGCACTGAGTGTTTTGCGGTTCGCAGGTGCCAGGCTATCGTTGAAAATCCCGATGGTAGAATAACGCAGGTCGGCCAGCGCTTGCAGGGGGTACACCAGTTTGAGTTTGGGGTCTTTATCCACCTGGTATTTTTTGACCAGTTGCGCCAACTGTTTACTGAGCCGTTCGGTCTGGGTAGTTTTGTCCAATTTGATAAAAACTTGGGAAGAACTGGTGGTGCTGCCCCATTCTTTCATGCCTTCCAGGCCACCCACGTCGTTTTTTAACCAACTTTGAGAAATGGTGCTGAAAGAAATAAAATCGGTGAAATTCAGGTCAGTCTGTTTCGGCAAATCACTGACAATCCCGGAAACAGTCACCAACAAAGAATCATTGTAATTGATCTCCTGACCAAGCGCCGCGCGAGGTTCAATGTTGCCAAAATAAAAGCGGGCCCGGCTTTCGGTGAGCACCACTTTAAAGGGCTCACTCAGGGCCGTTTGGGGAGTCCCTGCCAACCAGTGGTAACTATCGAATACCCGGAAATAGTCGGGTTCAGCGGCAACTACTTTGTTCTGTTTTTCAAAAACCTTACCCTGTTCTTTTTGTGCACCCAGGCTTATTTTGAGGTTGCTAAAAGTCATAAAATGTCCCACTGCTTCCACTCCGGTACATTCCTTACGAATGGCGTCGGGTATCGGAAAAGCGATGCCACTATTGGTCGCGTCAAACAGGCCACTGTAAACGGTGTACACGCGGTAAATGCGCTCTTTGTCGGGATGAAAGGTGTCAAAACTGCGTTGGTGATGAACCAGCAGAAAAATAACCAAACATGCGCTGATGCCAATGGCCAGCCCCATCACGTTGATGGAACTATGCAATTTGTACCGCAACAAATTGCGGAAAGCGATTTTGAAATGATTTTTCAGCATGATTTATTCCGTTTTTAATGATTCTACCGGATTGGCCACTGCCGCCCGCGCCGCCTGAACGCTGACCGTCAAAGCTGCAATGCCCAAGGCCGCCACTCCCGCGAGTGCAAAAACCCACCACTGTAATTCAATGTGATAGGCAAAATTTTTCAGCCAATGGCTCATGGCGTACCAGGCGATTGGGCTGGCAATCAAAAAAGCCAACAGGGTGAGTTTGAGGAAATTTTTATTGAGCAGCAATAAAATATCCGCTGTAGAGGCCCCAATGATTTTGCGAATGCCAATTTCCTTTTTGCGCCGTTCGATGATGAACAACACCAGGCCATACAATCCCATACAGGCGATGAACAAGGCCAGTGCAGTGAACAGATTCAAAATCTGACTTAGTTGGGTTTCGGCCTCAAAATGTTGATTGAGTTTTTCATCTAAAAAACTGTAGGTGATCGGCACATTGGGCTCAAAGGCTTTCCACTGCTGCTCTACAAAAGCCAGAGATGTTTTGAGTTTTCCTCCAGCAATACGGATGGCTACATAATCTTTGTACACATAATCGTTGAGCAATTGCAGTGCCAGCGGCTTGATGTTGTGGTGCAGGGATTCCAGGTGAAAGTTTTTGACTACACCTATGACTTGTACTTTCTGCTCATCATTTGCACCCGCATTTTTGACCAAATATTTGCCGATAGGGTCTTGTAAACCCATCGCCTGAACGGCAGCCTCATTCAGAATCAGGCCAAAGGTATCCGAAGCGATGTTTTTGGAAAAATTACGCCCGGCCAACAGTTCCATGCCCATGGCAGACAGGTAAGTGTCGTCAATTTGGTACCAGTTGATGCCCATTCCTTTGTTGCTTTTGCCAGGGGTAGAAAAATCGCGGGTTTGGTAGCTCTGTAAGCCAGGCACACCAGTGGAAAAAGAAGCTTGGCGGATATTGCTATTCTGAAGTAAGGCAGCCTTGAAAGCATCCCGTTCTTCCTCAATTTCCCGATCATTTTGAATCAGCAGCACATTTTCCTTGTCAAAACCCAGTTGGCGATTTTTGAAATAACTGACCTGCTGATTGACTACCAACGTTGCGGTAATCAGGCCAATCGATACCACAAACTGAAACACGACCAGTATATTGCGCAAGCTCCCACCCTGCAAACCATGCGCTAAATTGTCTTTGAGGACTTGTAAGGGCCGGAAGCGGGTCATGTACAGTGCGGGATAAGCTCCAGCCAATAGCCCAACTATCGCGGTGATTCCCAATCCCATCAGGGCCATTTGTTTGCTCGACCAAATGGGGTGTAGTGCTCCCTTGCCCAAAAAGCCGTCAGCGCCCTGATAAAACACCTGCATCAAGCCAAAGCCTAAGACAGTAGCCAGGCTGCACAACACCAGCGATTCGGTCAAAAATTGAGTGATCAACTGTTTGCCATTGGCACCAACTGCTTTTTTAACGCCTACTTCTTTGGCCCGTAGGGTTGCTCTGGCCGTAAACAGGTTGATGTAATTGACACAAGCCAGCAAGAGGATAAAAATGGAAATGATGTAGAGGGTATTGACATAAGTAGCATTGCCATTGGGGGCCATTTCCTGCAAATAATCGGACTTCAAGTGGATGTCGGTCAGGGCTTGAACAGGGAAATGAAAGAACAAGTTGGAGGCATTCGTAGCGTTGTTGGCTTTTTGCAGTTGGGGCAAAGCGTGGGTTTCTACCAATTGTTCCAATTTTCGTTCCACTGCGGCCAACGAAGTTTGGTCTTTCAAGCGCAGATAGGTGTGCATCACTGGCCAAGTCCAGATGGAGTTGCGGTGTAAGTCGTCAGGGTATGAATTGGAGGAGACCAAATATTCAAACTGCAAATGGGTATTGGCCGGTAAATCTTCAATCAAAGCAGTGACTCGCCAGGGTGTGCCAGCATCCTTGCCGCCGCGCAGGTAACGCCCGACAATCCGGTTTTGCTCCACCGCCTGTTTGCCAAAATAACGAATGGCCACCTTGCGGGGTAAAACTACCGAGGTAGGTTTTTGTAGCGCAGTAGTAGGATCTCCCGCCAAAAACTTACATTTCAAGACCTTGAAAAAATCGGCATCGGCGGCATAAACCTTGGTTTCCCGAAAGATTTTATCAAAGTTATGGTCTGGCCGCATCGTAAAATCCGACCAGTAATACAGTCTTGCCACTGCCTCTACCTCGGGGATGCTGCTGCGGATGGCCTCAGCCAAAGGGGGTGGGCTGGTGGCATAACGCTCCTCCAGCGTACCATCTCCCCAATGGGTATTGACCCGATAAATTTGAGAAGCATTGAAAAAAAAACCGTCATAACTCCGTTCCCATTGCACGTATTGCCAAATGACCATACAGGCCGCAATGCCGATCCCTAAGCCAAGGATGTTGATGCTGGCCGTGAGTTTATGGCGCAAGAGGTTGCGCTGGGCGATTTTGAGGTAGTTCAGCAGCATGGTGACTACTATTTATTGATTAATTCGTAAAGTTTAGCACCTCGCCTCCGGCGATGCGCTAAATTTTTACAATTATTCATTATACAATGAATCTACGGGATTCACAACAGCCGCTTTGAACGCCTGATACCCCACCGTCAGGATGGCGATACCCAGTGCCGCCAAACCCGCCAATACAAACACCCAAGGCTGCAACTCAATGTGGTAGGCAAAGCCACCTAGCCACTCCCGCATCAGGTACCAGGCAATGGGAAGTGCCAACACAATGGCCAGTAAAACCAGTCGCACAAAATCCATGGAGAGCAGCCTTACCACACTCAATACCGATGCCCCCAGCACTTTGCGGATTCCAATTTCCTTGCCCCGCCGTTCAGCTGTAAATGCCGCCAAACCAAATAAACCCAGACAAGAAATCAACACCGCCAAGGCCCCAAAATAGCGCGACAATACCGCCACCCGTTTTTCAGCTACATATTGCGCCTGGTAAGTTTGATCCAAAAAAGTATAGTCAAACACAAAGCCAGGATTGTACGCTTTGTAAAACTGTGTTAAGGCAGCCAGGGTCTTTTGTTCAGTCCCAGCAGCGATGCGTACCATCACGGTTACAGCATACATTCGGTCAAAGCGGAAGTAGAAAGGTTTGACAGGTTCGTGTAGGGATTGCAGGTGGAAGTTTTTGACCACGCCCAAAATTTCTACCTTCCTGCCACCAAAATCGATGACCTGCCCCGCTACGGGTTCGGACAAACCCATCACGGATATGGCTTCTTCGTTAAAAATCAATTTGCTGGTATCGGAGCTAAAATCTCTGGAAAAAGGTCGACCAGAGCGCATTTCCAAACCCAGGGTTTCAATCATGTCGTAACTCACGCCTGAATTTTGAAAGGCAATTTTTTTCCCTTTCCAATCCACGTTGGGCATATTGCCACCAGGCCCCATCACAATGTTCGTCAGCATATTGGCAGCCGATTCCACCCCAGGAACTTTGCGCAAAGCGGTCAAAAAGCCTTCCGGGTTGGCCGTGGCTTTCCCTTCCATTTCAAAGTAGAGCAGATTGTCTTTGTTGTAGCCGAGGTTTTTGTTTTGTACAAATTCGATTTGCTGGTAAATGACCAGTACCGCTACAATGAACACGATTGAAATGGCAAATTGAAAAACTACCAGTCCTTTGCGGGCCAGCAGTTCTCCTCCCGACGTGTTTAATTTTCCTTTCAGTACCGCCACTGGTTTAAAACTGGAAAGGTAAAAGGCCGGATAACTGCCGGCAACGAGGCTTGTCACTGCGGCAATGGCCAGGGCTCCAAGTACCAGGTTAGTGTTCCAGTTCAGGCTGAGTTGTTTGCCTGTAAGCTCATTAAAAGCGGGCAATAGCAAGACCACCAACAGTACTGCCACCAAAAAGGAGAGCAAAGTCATGGCCGTAGATTCCCCCAAATGTTGCCAGATGAGGGTACTTCGCCGAGCGCCAATCGCTTTTTTGATGCCCACCTCCTTGATCCGGTTGGCCGCTTTTGCCGTAGCCAAATTCATAAAATTGACACAAGCGATGAGCAAAATAAACAGGGCGATGAGCGAAAAAAGGCGGACGTATTCGATTCTCCCACCTGCCTGGATGCCATTTTCGTATTGGCCGTACAGGTAGTTGTCGGCAAAGGGTTTGAGGAAGAATTCAACCTTCCCGGCAGGGTTTTTGCGTTGGATAAAATCGGCAACTTTGTTGTCGAACCGCTCCGCGTCAACACCTTTTTTCAACACCACGTAAGTATTGAATAGGTTGTCCCAACTCAGTCCCCGACCGATGATGTCCAAAAAAGACTCAAAGGGTAGTACAAAATCAAACTGCTCGGAGGCATTGGCGGATAGGTTTTTAAATACACCACTGACGGTGCATTGCTTTTTCAAACCGGCTAAGTCCCATTCCAGGCTTTTGCCGAGGGCATTTTCAGGGGCTTTGAACAAACTTTTGGCCAGTTTTTCTGAAATGACAATGGCACTTTTATCAGCCAAAACCTGGGTTTTGGTGCCTTGCAGGAGTTCGTAAGAAAACAACTGGAAGAAATCTACACTGGCAAATTTACCTACGCCTTTGATTGGGGTATGTTGAGCATTGAGGGTGAATTTGGGGAACCAGGCAGGCGGTGTAGTTGTAGCGGCCATTTCTACTTCCGGCATTTCAGCACTCAATAGCTCGGCGAGGTGTTTGGGCGTAGCCGATTGGGTAACCACCTTGCCTTCGTTTTCCAGGTTGCCCATGACCTGAAACAAACGTGGGGTATTTTGGTGAAAATGATCAACGCTTCGCTCATCGTTGACCCAAAGGTAGATCAATAAGGTACAGGCCAATCCGGTAGACAAGCCGATCAAGTTGATGAAAAAGCTGTGTTTAAATCGTTTGATGTTGCGGTAAATCAACAAGAGGTTGTGGTGAAGCATCGTGTGCGCAGTTTTTTCAAAGCCAATCGTAAAACAAGGCCCAATTTTTATGCCAAGAAAACAAAATAACGTTAAATCAAGTAATTAGATATTTTGAAATCTGGCGCACTGTTCACCTGTGAACACTTTCGTTCGGTTTCGTAAAATTTTGATTTAGAATACAAAACGTTTTGTATTTTGTGTATCATTCAGGGCTTGTTTAAACTATAAACTACATGAAAAACTTTTTCCTACTGATCGCAGTGATGAGTACCAATCTCCTTTTTGCTCAAACCAGCAAAGTTTTTGACAACCTTTCCGTCCAAAGCAAAATCCTCAATATGGAGCGGAAGTACGCCATCTACCTGCCTCCCGATTATGAAACTTCATCCCGGAGTTATCCGGTACTTTACCTCTTACACGGTGCGGGCGACGATCAAACCGGTTGGGTTCAGTTTGGCGAAGTACAAAACATCACCGATAAAGCCATTGCCGAAGGCAAAGCTACACCCATGATCATCGTCATGCCCGATGCCAATACCGGACGCCGGGGTTATGCCAACAGTGCTACAGGCACCTGGCTCTATGAGGATTTTTTCTTCAAGGAATTGATGCCTGCGGTAGAAAAAAAATACCGCATCAAAGCTGAAAAACGCTTTAGAGCCGTTGCCGGCTTATCTATGGGTGGTGGCGGAAGTTTTGCTTATGCCTTGCACCATCCCGAGTTGTTTTCTTCGGCTTGCCCTTTGAGTGCTGCTACCGGGCCACTGAACCTGGAAATGACCAAGGCACAAATCAAAAGAGGACCTGATTCCACCGCGACCGCCATCCAGGTCGAAGCTTATTACAAACAACAAAGTGCCTTGCACATGATCGAAACCATGCCTGATGATCAAAAGAAGGCCGTCCGTTGGTACATCGACTGTGGCGACGATGATTTTTTGTTTGAAGGCAATTCCCTTGTCCACATCGCCATGCGCAAAAAAGAGATTCCTCATGAGTTTCGCATCCGCAACGGCGGCCACACCTGGACTTACTGGCGTGAAGCCCTACCCGATGTACTCGCATTTATCTCCCAGGCCTTCCATCAGTATTGACACTAGCCCTACCTCGTTGAGACATTCCTTTTTCACCTCTTAAATACAACACTTATGAACTCTACCAAACTTTTGTTGGGAACCCTTGCTGGTTTTATCGGCTATTTTATGGGCGGTTTTCTGATGTACACCATTGTATTTAAAAATGCCTTAGCTTCTGCCATGCCCAACATGGCTAGTGTACAAATTGAACCCAGAATGGAAGTGCTGGTCTTTGGGAACCTGGTTGCATCGTTCCTGCTTACCTGGATTTTTGAAAGATGGGCCAGCATCCGTACACTAGGAACCGGAGCCATCTACGGTGGACTCATTGGTTTTTTGATCACGGTAAGTTATGACTCGATGATTCATGGAACGACCAGTTTGTTAACTTGGGGTGGGGTATTTCTGGATGGCATCGTGTATGCGATCATCAGTGCTATTGCCGGGGCTTTAATCGGCTTGACGCTGGGCTACAAACGTAAGTAAACGATTTTTTTCCGCCACAAAGGCACCTTCGTGTCTTTGTGGCGGAAAAATAAAATGAATTGCCTATTTTCAATTCCTTGCAATGCTTAAGATCAAAGTTTTTAAAGCCATCCGCGCCTCACTTTTGTCCCTCACCTTTTTATGCCTCATCCTGACCACTGCTCAGGCACAATCAGGTGTTAAAAGGTACCTCTACGTAGCAGAACCTGGCATTCGCAACTACCTCGAATATGGAGGTCACGGCATCCTGGTGTACGACATCGATGACAATTACAAATTGGTCAAACGGATTCCCACGGGTAGTTTGGATGACAAAGGCCACCCTTCCAACGTCAAAGGCGTTTGTGTGAGCCTGGCTACCCAATGTATTTACGTGAGCACCATCAAATCACTGATGTGCATCAGTTTGGAAAGTGAAAAATTGCTCTGGGAAAAAATTTACGAAGCAGGCTGCGACCGCATGGCCATTTCACCCGATGGTATGACCATCTTTCAACCCTCCTTTGAAAAAGACCAATGGTACGTCATTGATGCCAAAACAGGTGAGGTAAAAGAGCAGGTCGTGCTCAAAAGTAAGGCCCACAATACCATTTTTGCGCCCAATGGAAAAGCGGTCTACATGGAAGGGCTGGCTTCACCCATCGTAACCGTGGTCAACCCTAAAAACACCAGCAAACAACGTCAGATCGGGCCTTTTTCAGCCAGCGTACGCCCTTTTACCATCAATGGCAAACAGTCGTTGTTGTACGGCAACGTGAACGAACTGCTCGGCTTTGAAATAGCAGACTTAAAAACCGGAAAAATGATCCATCGGGTGGAAGTACCCGGTTTTGAAAAAGGCTTCATCAAACGGCATGGCTGCCCCAGCCACGGCATTGGATTGACCCCAAATGAGAAAGAACTTTGGGTGGCCGATGGCGCCAACCAGCGCATGCATATTTTTGACAACCAACAAATGCCGCCACGCTACCTGTCTTCCGTAGCCTTGCGCGACCAGCCAGGTTGGATAACCTTTAGCATGGACGGACGCCACGCCTGGCCGAGCACTGGCGAAATCATCGACATTGCCAGTAAAGAAATCATTCACCGCCTGGCGGATGAAAAGGGGGAGATAGTACAAAGTGAAAAAGTGGTGGAAATTCATTTTAAAGGGGGCAAGGCGGTGAAAAAAGGGGACCAGTTTGGTTTAGGCCGAAAAAAATGATCCCCCTTTTTCACGATTACTGCAAGCTAGCCCGATAACGCTGCACCGGATTTTTGATCACCGGTACCGTTTTCAGGTAGGCAAAAATGGCTTTTACTTCTGCATCCGACAACATTGGACGGGGGCCCATGGGGCGAGACAAGGTACCACCACGTGGATTTTTTCCAAAACGCACGGCTTCAATGAACTCCTGCTCGGTCCAGTTGCCGATCCCCGTTGCTTTGTCCATGGTCAGGTTGGCAGAAAAAACGGTTTCGCCATCCGGGTTCCGCAAGGGAATGCCTCCACCGTAATAGCCAAAACTTTTTTCCGGGACCAACATGTCGACTTTTAAAATATCCCCGGAATGGCAGGAATAACAATCACCCACTGCGTTGGCTACATACTTGCCAAGCGCAACATGTTGGGAGGTGTCAGGCATTAAAATCGGTTTTTCTGGCATTGGTGGGGCAGTAAATAAGGTATTCGACAATATTTTTACCACCAGGTTAAAACGGTTCGGAGCCGCTTCGTGAATGTCTGGCGCCAGGCGCGGGTCATCCGAACGCAACCATGCGATCACGGAGTAGATGTCATCATCCGCCAAAAGGGAATACTTGGGCATAAAGGGCGGTGACCAACGGCCATCTTTGTGAATCCCGGTGCGCAAAAAGTAGTACAGTTCACCATCGGTCCAGTTGCCAATGCCATACTTCTTGTCCTGGGTAATGTTCAGGCTGTGCATTTTACCAAATATCGCAGGTAAATCCGAAATGGGTTTACCGGTCATTTTCCCTTCAGCATTGGCATGGCATTCTACACATTGCATGGCCCCTATCACCTTGCCACGCGCTACATGTGCACTATCGCGTGGCACTTTCAGGTTTACAATTTCGGCGGGCGGATCGTACTTGTAGTTCGGAATCCCTTTGAAGTGGAAATAACCCAGCACGAGCACAAGCAACAAGGCCAGGGTGCCCACGATGTAAGCAAAGATTTTAAGTGTCTTTTTCATAATACGGTCAGGTGAATTTGTACAACAAAGTTCAGACACTTCAACTAAGGCCGGGGTGGCTTCTTGCGCCAAAAAAACGTACAATTCGCGCCAGTCCATAGACCAAATGAATCAAAACAGGCATCAAAAAAAACAGGCACCAGGACTGTTTCAAAATAACCCCTAAGTACCAGCCCACAAGCCACTAATCCTGATAATTTTGTACTCAGCGTTTGGTCGCTTTTTTGGGCCTGGCCAAAAAAAATTAAACAAGCGCTAAAACACAAATCTGCAACATGTGGCGAATCCTGCTCTGTTTTTATTGGTTCATTCAGTTTGATTTGGCCTTTGCTCAAGTCAACTCGAACGCCACGCCAGTTGCGGATCGGGCGGCTAACTTGATTGAAGCAGGCCAGGCATTTTTGCAAAAGCGTGATTACGTCAAGGCTTTAAAAAATTTCGAACAGGCTAAACCGCTGCTGGAGCAACAAAACGACGAATACCGCCTGGGGCGTTTGCTCAAACAAATCGGCGACCTGTACTCCGCCCGCAGCTATTTCCGGCAATCGGCCGAGCATTACCGCGATGCCATCCTCCTCCTACGTAAAACCGGGCAACAAGAATTGGTCGGTGATTGCCTCGAAAGTTTGGCTAACATCAACGTCAATTTTGGCTATTCCGCCCAAGCCATCACGAACTACACCCGGGCACTCGCAGTCAAAGATCGACTGAATGATACCAAGGGCATGCTACAATGCCATGTGATGTTGTCCAAATTGTATTTTTCAGATAAGAACTACGAGTTGGCCTTGTCGCACAACCGGGAGGCGCAAAAACTGGCCGGGAAAGATTGGGCAACAGAGACCAACGCAGCTATTCAAGACGTGGTGATTCTGACTTTTTTGAACAAAATTGGCGAAGCCGAGCAGGCCTTAAAAAAAGCTAAAACCTTGGTCGCCAAACAAAACAACCCCAGTAGTTCAATTAAATTGTATTCCGCAATGGCCAATCTTTGTTTGGCGAAAAAAGACAAAGCCTGTGCCAAGCTCTACGTAGATTCTGCCAAAGTCTTACTCCAAGGCTCCCAAAACCCGGAACTCGCCGTCGAAGCCTTGAGCCAAATGGCCGAGATCCATAAAAACAACGAAGATTATAAAGCGGCTTTTGAGGCTATGCTGTGGATGGATCGCTACAAAGATGTATTCCGCACCGAAAACATCGAACGCATCAGCGCGGAGATCAACGAAGCCGCAGGTGCAGCCTTGAGGGAAAAAGAAATTGAGTCGTTGAATTTGGCCAATCGACTAAATGAAAGCCAATTGAGCAAAGAAAAACAGGTGCGAATGGCCTTGTTGCGCGAAAGTTTGTTGAAAGATTCCGCTTATGCCAACCAGGCGCGTTTTTTGGCGGCATTGGAAAATGAATCCCGCTTGCGGGAGGGACAACTCAAGCGCGAAAAAGAACTCAGCCAGTCGCTCAGCCGTGAAAATGCCCTGAAACAACAACTCTTGAACGATGAGCGCAGGAACCGCAATTTGCTGTTTTTGGGCCTCGCCGCTATGGGTTTGTTGGGGGCTGTCATCTATCTCCAGTACCGTAAACAGCACAGCAACAACGGCATCATCCGCAAACAATCGGACGAACTGGCGGTGCTGAACCGGGAGATTCACCACCGGGTGAAAAACAACCTCCAGGTCATTTCCAGCATGCTGGATTTGCAATCGCAATCCTTGCAAGACGCCAACGCGAAAGGAGTGATCAAAGAGGCGATCCTGCGCGTGCAGGCAATGGCCTTCATCCATCAAAACCTATATCAGGACGAAGCGGTGAGCACCGTAAACATGAATGAGTACATCCAGATTCTCTCAGATCATTTGTTCAAAACCTACAACATCAACACCAACAAGATCCAGCTGTACACCCAAATCGAATCGCTCAAACTGCATACCGATACCGCCATTCCCCTCGGGATGATTTTGAATGAACTGATCAGCAATGCCTTGAAATATGCCTTCAAAAACCGGGAAGAAGGTGCCATTTGGGTAATTTTGAAAAAAAATAACCAGGAATTGCTGCTGCAAGTCAAAGACGATGGGGTGGGATTGCCACAACATTTCCAGCTCGAAAACACCAGTTCTTTTGGTTACGAAGTCATCCAGGCGATGGCGCAAAAACTACGCGCCCGCATGAACATCGAAAGCTGTAATGGTACTGACGTTCAATTGCTCATTTCCAAGTTTAAAACGACTAATTAAGCCATGACCGCCATCAAAGTCCTGATCGTAGAAGACGAACCACTGATTGCCCGGAACATCGCGATGTACCTGCGCAACAACGATTTCGAGGTATCCGCCATTGCGCACGACCCGGAAGAGGCACTCTTTCAACTCAAGCGGCAGCCCCCCGATTTTGTCATTTTGGACATCAACCTGGAATGTGAACGTGATGGCATTCAAATCGCCGAACACATCAACCACAACCTGTTTATCCCCTTTGTATTCCTCACCTCTTATTCGGATAAAGAGACCCTTGAGCGGGCCAAAAAAACCAATCCATCGGGTTTTATCGTCAAACCTTTCAACGAACAAACCCTGTATGCCACCATCGAAATTGCCCTCTCCAACCACGCCGCCCAGGCCAATCGCCACGTGCCCGAGTTGACCCTGGACAAACTCAACAAACACTTGCTGGCGCCACTCACCGACCGCGAATTTGAAGTAGTCCGCTTGTTGTACGCGGGCAAAACCAATCAACAAATCGCCGCTGAATTGTACATCGCGATGAATACCTTGAAGAAGCACATCAATAATGCGTATTTTAAATTGGATGTGGGGAGTCGGACGACAGCGGTGGCGACTTTGCGGGCCTTGATGGTGGGGTGAGGGGCACATCTACACCACAATCCTTTTCATCAACTCCTCCCGATAACTGCTGCCAACCGGGACTTTAAATTTACCGACCGACAACTGGTGCACTTCCAGGGTATGAATGTGAGCGAGGGACACCACAAAGGATTTATGGACCCGACAAAATTGGCTTTCCGGTACATAACTGAATATTTCGGTCATGTTTGCCCTTACCAATATTTTTTTGGTGGTGGTTTGAAAGGCGAGGTAGTTTACTTCTTTTTCTACAAACAAGATCTCGCTCAGGTTCACCTTGTGGGTCAATGCACCACTTTTTAACAATACAAATTCTGCGGCCTGGCCCGCTGAGGCTGCGTTTTCCAGGATAGCGTTTTGCGATTTGTTTTTCAACTGAGCCAGTTCTCTGGCTTTGTTTACTGCTTTGATGAAGCGATCAAATTCAATGGGTTTTACCAAATAATCAACTGCATTCAGTTCATAACTTTCCACAGCGTATTCAGAATAGGCCGTAGCATAAATGATGAATGGCTTATTCTCCAATGATTTGGCAAACTGAATGCCGGAAAGGTTGGGCAAATTGATGTCCAAAAAAATCAAATCAATCTTTTCTTCCTGCAAATAACCCAGCGCTTTGATTGGGTTGCGGAAGGTTTGTAACAGCCGCAGGAATGGGGTTTGCTTGACGTATCTTTTCAATACATCAATTGCGTTGGGCTCATCGTCAACGATTATACAATTCATATCATATGGTTAGTTCAAGGTGTACATGAAAGACATTTCCCGTATCGGCAATGGTTAAAACATGCTTTTGGGGGTACAAAAGCGCCAGCCTCCTTTTTACATTTTCAAGTCCAGTGCCGCCATAGGTATCATCTGACATGCGATTGGGTCCAAGCAGGGGGTTGCTACAGGTAAAAACAATTTTTTCGTGCTGTGCATCCAATGTAATGGAAATGGTGGAGGTTTTTTCAATCGCAATGCCGTGTTTGAACGCATTTTCCACAAAGGGCAACAACAACATGGGCGCAATGACTGCCTGCTCCACATTGCCACTCGTGTGCAGTTCAACGATGACTTCTTCAGCAGGGTACCTCAATTTGCTGAGGGCGATGAAGTTTTGAATGTTATTCAGCTCTTTTGCAAGAGAGATATTACTCACGCTGCTGTCGTACAACATGTAGCGCATCAGTCCTGCCAGTTTAGAAATGCCGTTGGCCGTTTCATCGTCCTGGTTTCTTTGGGCGATGGAAAAAAGGTTGTTCAGGGTATTGAAAAGGAAATGGGGGTTTACTTGTGATTTGAGGTATTTCAATTCTGTGTAAAGTTGGTTTTCAATCAGCTCTCTTCTTTGTTTTTCATTTCTAAGCCATTCTCTGGCAAAGTGATAGGAACAGATGATGAGCAGGAAAAAAACATACAAAACCAGGTTGAACACCCAGAAGGGGTTTTTAAATACTCCGTACACCTGGCCATGCCCGTAAAGCCTGGCGAGGTATGCCTGAACGTATTGTTCGGTAAGGAAACAGGTCGCCAAACAAGCCATACTTTGCAGGACAAACAGGGTTAAGTTTCTTTTTTTTGAAAATTGCGGCAACATAAAAAAAATCATCACCACAATAAAAACAGTTTTAAAAATCAAGGCGGTGAGTGCCAAATGAAAATGGAGATGCCCGGGTAAACCCCCGCTTTCTCCTGCCTGCATCAGCAAGGAAAACAGTCCATTCAGCACCATCAACACGACCAGCCAGGCTACTAAAATCAAGCTGTATTTCAGCACTTTATTTTTTTCCATTTTCCAAAAGTATACAAATACAAACGCAATAGGTGGTAAATGTGATTACACGTAGAATTGCAAAAAAAGGCCGTACACGTACAAAAAAACCCACTGGGCACCACTTATTTTATTTGAACCGGTTTGAGGAATAATCTTGAATCAAATTAAAATTCAAGCCGATGAAAAGCAAGCGATGGGGGTACAGTTTTCTGGTGGTTTTCCTTTTTGCCTTTGTGCAACAGTCAAGTGCACAGCAAGGAGCAATTGAGGCCAAAACCTATGCATTTAAAAACGGGCAATGGTTCGATGGAAAAAAATTCATGGAAAAAACAATGTACGTAAAAGATGGCTATTTCACGAGTGCCCCGCCAGCGGACATTGATTCCGTAGTTGACTTGCAACATAAATATGTGATTCCTCCTTTTAGTGAGGCACATACCCATCACCTGGAAGGGGTGGGGGACCCTGCCGAACAACTCATCAATAGTTATTTGAAGGATGGCGTATTTTATGTGGAAAATCCGAACAATGTGCGGATGTTCACCAAAAATCTTTTCGGCAAAATCAACAAACCCAACAGCATTGATGCAAGTTTTGCCAATGGTGGACTGACCTCGAATGAAGGCCACCCGATGCTTATGTTTGAAGACCAGATTAGACCCAGCATTGAACCCATGACTGGCAAAACTGAACGAGGCTGGTTCCAGGGCAAAGCCTATTATTCGATCGACAGTGAAAAAGACCTGAACGAAAAATGGGCCGCCATCCTTGCAGACAAACCAGACCTGATCAAAACGTATTTGGCCAATTCGGAAGATTACCAGCAGCAAGCACCTCCATCAAAATATCCCTTGCGCAAAGGGCTAAACCCGGCTTTGTTGCCAATCATTGTGGCCAAAGCCCACCAGTCGGGTTTGCGCGTCATTGTACACATTGAGACTGCCTTTGATTTCCGAACAGCTATTGAAGCTGGCGCGGATGAGTTGGCCCATATGCCTGGCTTTTATTTGTTTGATGCGGCGTACAGCAAGCGGTATCTTTTGACCGATGCCGATGCAAAACTGGCCAGGGCAAAAAAGGTTTTTGTAGTCACCACTTTGATGACCAAATCCCTGGTGGAGGACAAAAGCCTTTTGCCCGCCGTGGTGGCCAACCAGCAAAAGAATTTATTGTTGTTGAAAAAATACGGCGTCAAACTGGCTATCGGCAGCGACCACAGTGATTCCCCCCTGGAAGAAGTAAAAGCCATCCGGGAATTAAAGGTATTCTCCAACCTGGAATTGCTGAAAATCTGGTGCGAAAACTCTGCCCAGTTCATTTTCCCGAATCGAAAAATCGGTTTTTTAAAGCCCGGTTATGAAGCCAGTTTTCTGGTACTGGATGGAAATCCACTGAATGATTGGGACAATACGGGAAAAATTGAGATAAGGTTTAAACAGGGGGTGTTCATTGAAATGGTGAAATGAAAACCTGGCCTACGCGATCGCAGTACCCAAAAATCACCCCTCAGTTCTACAATCTAAACCTTCACCTAGCCGTATATTTGTTGTACAACATCCAAAAAGTGAACGGGGATTCTTCCCCATCACTTATAAAAACTACAACAATGAAAAAAGCACTCGTAATGTTCTTCTGCTTGTTTGCACTGGCTTTTGCAACACAAGCCCAGTCCTTAGATAAGGTCGAAAACAAAGTTGACCGCGCTGAAAACCGCGCCGATCGCGCCGAGAACAAACGTGACCGCGCTGAAAACAAACGCGACCGCGCCGAGAACCGCGCCGATCGTGCGGAAGATGTACGCGATGCCCAGCACGACGGCGGCAGACTGGACAAAATGGAAGACCGCATGGATAAGCGGGAAGACGTACGCGACCGCGCCGAAAACCGCAGAGATCGTGCCGAGAACAGAGTAGACCGCAGTGAAAACAAACGCGATCGGGCGGAGAATCGCCGGGATCGGAGGCATTGAGACCTGGAGGGTTGAGAAAGTTGAGGCTACCGCGAGCGACATCCCTAGCACATTTGGTTTCGAGCAGATTTGACACAGATTTTCTGTGTTAAATCTGTGTCAAATCTGTGCGAAATAAAAATGCCCGCTTGGTCACTCGTCGCTTTGGTTTGTCGCTCGCGGTAGCCTCAACTCCTCAACTTTTATTCAAAGTCTTGCTCCTCATAAACCACCTTCCCATCACCATCCGACAACTTCACATAATCTACTGCCCCAACACCCTGAAAACGGTATACAATCCCCAGGATTTTCAGGTTTTTCTGTGGATTTTTGAGCTTGTATACCAAGGTATTGTTGACAAAAAACTTCACCACACCCTTGTGGGCCTCACAACGAAGGACTTCAAATTGATCAAAGTCTACGCCAAATCCGGATAAATCATGTGCTTTACCCGAAATGGAATCGCGCAGAAAAATCAAATACTGATCAGCCATACATTTCTTTGTAGCGAGGGGAATATGAATGGACGCTCCAGCGCAAAGAATGATTATTTCCGAGGTTTGGCAAAAAGAAGTACCGCGCAGGTATTCATTTTTGATTGCCGTTTCAAAAATAAAATCATCCGAAGTCAAATCCCCAAAAGCCCTTACCTGGGTGTAGCGCGCAAAAGGAATGGTTGGATAGGATTCAAGCGGTTGCGTTTTAGGGCTTCTTATCGAAGAGGCGAGGTTTCCTGCTCTAAATGTCTCTTCTTTGCTCAAAAAAATCGGAATCGGCTTCTGCTCTATGGAGGCCAGCCAGCCGTCGGTTTTGATCAACACCACCTGTTCTAGCACGACTTGCTTTCCAATCCACAATTTTGCTTTAAAATAACCGGGCTCGTAATAGATTACGGTATGTTGTTTTTCACCTTTTTTTACCAATTGCAGCGGTGCATCCTCTGATGGCTGAATGAAAATGGAGTCAGTGGGCGACTTTGCAGCATCGTAAGCAAAAACTACCGACTTGGGTGCACCTGTGGTTACGGGCGTTTTGCTGTTAAAAGTATAGTCACTGGCCACTACAGCGCGACCCTTTTGTACAACATACCAGCCCAACAGTCCAATCAAAAACAGTCCAGCTAACATTATGGGGATCAAGCGCGATGACCTTGATTGCTCCTTTCTCAAATTTGCACTGTTTTCAGCAACAAACCCATTCATTTGAGCTTGCCGAAATGCGCGCCAATGCGCAAACCCCAGGAATTGAGCCAGGGTGTTCAAGGTAGTCAAGGTGGGTGCGGATTCGTATTTCAACTTGCCCCAAATCCGCTTCAAAGTGGTTGGACTGAGGGTGACGGCGGTTTTTGCAAAGATTTTTTGCGACAACTCCTTAAAATCATGAGTGGTCCAATGTGCGCTGCTCCCCCAAGCCAATTCTGCTTCAATCAGGGTTTTGCACTGCTCGATAAGTTTCTCTTCATTTTCAATAATCATTTGACAGGTAATTGATTAATAAGTTTGAACCAACTTGCTCCAATTTGGAAAAAATTGGCCGGGCATAGCAATGCCGATGCGTTTATTTTTATCCTGTTGCAAATTTATACAAATCAGTCATGCAAAAAACAAAGGTTATGGGGAGTTTTCCAATGGGCAAATCAATTGCCATTTTTTTCCTGCTGTGTCCTTTTTTTGTACTGGACATGTGTGGGCAAGATATTGCCCTGGTCCAACATGAAGTGTTGACTTTCGACTCCAAAACAAAAGGAGATGGGCAGGTTTTGTACGTTCATAAGCCCCTCAATTATGACCAGGAACCTGAAAAACGTTACCCGGTCATTTATGTGTTGGATCCGGAAGAGCGCTTTGCACATACGCTGGTGGCACAGGAACTGCTTGCTGCTTACACCAATTCGGCGGTGCCCGCGAGTATTATTGTAGGTGTAAAAAGTACAGACCGGTATTTCGATTTCTCACCCAAAACCAGCAATGACTGGTCAGTTCCCTCTTTTATCAAAAAAACAGGCGGTGCCGAGCTTTTCAGAGACTATTTAACGCTGGATGTAATTCCCACGATTGAAAAAAAATACCGCACCACGCCTTTTCGGGTACTCGTTGGCCATTCGATGGGCGGTTTATTTGCGTTGGAGACCTTGCTCCAACAACCCGATCTTTTTAAGGCGTATATCGTTTTAGACCCCAGTACATTTTGGAACAATGGCGAAATTGTGGACAATCTCATCGCCAAAGCCAAAAGTTTAAACATCGCATCAGGCCGGTTATTTTTAGCGGATGGGCTGGTACCTGAAACGGTGGAGGTCAAACTTGAACCCAATCAGGAGCGGCTGGAAAAGTATTTATTGACCAATCCTTTGCCGAACATTGCCTACAAATACATAGGCTTAAGAGGTGAATTACACAATGAAATGCCTTTTCAAGCGGTATACCAGGGGCTCAAGTCGGTCTTTTTTGATTATCGGGTGGAAATGCCCTGGATCTTGTCGGCACAACAGATTGAAGACTATTATGTAGGGCTCTCGGTAAAATATGGGTATCCGGTGGAGGTTCCAGCGATGTTGAAAAATAGGGGCGCAGGGAGGAATTAATGAGCGCTACGAATTTTATACCCGCGCAAAAGCGACATGTTTTTTAGTACAAAGGACACCAGGAAAAGCAAAGACATAACATTGTCTCGCTTTGTGTCCCTTTTGCTCTTCCTGGTGTCCTTTGTGTTAATTCTTTTTGATTCGCTATGGTTGTAGTACAGTCCAATTTATGTGACCTTTACCGATGTACAATTTAAAAACCATTTCCTATGAAAAAGACTCTGCCAGGATTGTTATTTGCAGCTCTATTATTGGTTTCTTGCCAAAACACCCCTAAACAAACTGACCCGGAAAGCACCGAGCCCCGCTCCGGAGGAAAACCGCCCACCAAAACAAGCTGCTACGAGCTACGCTTTGGGCCCGACCTCACCGCCATTGAATTGACCGTTGTCGGCGATGAGGTAAGTGGTTTTATGGCTTGGGAGCCCGATCAAAAAGACGGCGCCCGAGGCATGTTCAAGGGACAAAAAGTGGGCGACGAAATCACCGCCGTTTTTGACTACATGATCGAAGGCAGCATTCAATCCGAAGAGGTCGTGTTTAAAATGGAGGGTGACAAGCTCCTGCAAGGGCGCGGCGAGATGGACGACAACAACGGTCAATTGACGTTTAAGGATAAAAGCAAGCTCGACTGGGAAGAAACTTTTTCCCTTACCGATTGCGCCAACATCAAGGAATCCATCGCCCGTGCAGTAGACATGTATGGGATGATCCAGAAACAAAAAGGCAATTGATGTTACGATAGTTCTAGTGAAGAGCCTGAACCCTATTCTGTTTTCAGGCTCTTCACCGGATTCACCAAGGCTGCCCGAACGGACTGATAACTTACCGTCAGGAGGGTAATGGCCATGACACCAAGTCCAGCTACGACAAAAACCCACCATTTGATGTTGACGTGATAGGCAAAGTCGGCCAACCATTGCTGCAAGAAATACAGTGCAAGCGGTGTAGCAATGAACGCAGCGGCGAGCACCAGTATCGAGAAATTTTTGTTGAGCAAAAACACGATCTCCAAAGTAGAAGCCCCCAATACTTTGCGCACCCCAATTTCTTTGGTTCTTTGGGCAATGGTCAGTGTAGCGATGCCAAACAAACCGAGGCAAGCGATAAAAATGGCCAAGCCAGCGGCAAGACTGATCATGCTGCTAAGTCGGCTTTCGGATCGGTACAACTGGTCGATGTTTTGGTCCAGAAAGGCATAATCGAAGGCCTGTTCGGGCGCGGCTTGTTTCCAGGCCAGCCGCAGCGTAGTAATGGCCGCCTGTAGGTTGTCTCCAGCAATTTTGACCGAAAATTTTGGGGAGGGAGAATCATCAAAAGAGAGATCCGAACCTTTTTGCGCCACGCCAATGGGATCAATAGCCAACAATAAAGGTTGTATTTTGGAGTGTAAACTTTCGAAATTGAAATCTTTGGCAATGCCAATCACCGTATATTCCTGAAAAGGCGACTGCATGAGTTGCCCCACTGACAAACCAAAACTTTTGGCGTAGCTCTCGTTGACGATCACTGCGTGCTGATCGGCCTGGGTGGTGTTCGAAAAATTGCGCCCTTCCAGCAATTGAATGCCGTACATCGACATGAAATTTTCGTCCACCCCATTCAAAAGAAAAGTGCGAAACTGTTTCGTGCCTTGTTCCCGATACCCCACATTCATCCAACCAGGAGAGCCAAAAGTGTGAGTAGATAGGGTCAATTGACCCATCCCCGGCTTGCCCCCAAGTTCGTTGCGCAGGCGATCCAATACGGTTTTCCCCTCAATCCATTGATCGGTCAATCGAACCCCCGTGCGGGCATAAGGCAACACCACAACTTGTGCTTCGTCGTAACCCAGATTTTTGTTTTGAATAAAACTCATCTGTTGCTTCATCACCAGCGTACAAATGATAAGCAAAATAGACAGGACAAACTGGAAACCCACCAAACCACGTAAGACCAGGTGCCGATTGTTGCCCATGCTGGTCAAAGAGCCGCGCAAACTTTTGATGGGTGAAAAAGCAGAAAGCACCAAAGATGGGTAACCCCCGGCTAACAATCCTATCAGCAAAGTCAAGCCGCCCAATGCCGCAAAGGTTTTGATCGAGTAATCAATGGCTAACTTTTTATCGATCAGGATATTAAAAGCGGGTAAGGCCAAATGGGCCAGCAACAAACCAACCACCACGGCCAGCATGGCGGTAAGCACCGCCTCACTCCAAAACTGCGCCATGAGTTGCCCTCGTCTAGCACCCGTGGCCTTGCGTACACCCACCTCTTTGGCCCGCGACACTGAGCGCCCGATGGACAGGGTGGTAAAATTGATGCATGCCAGCGCCAAAATGAGCAATGCAACACCCGCCAGAATGTAGGGATAACGACTGTCACTGACATTGACAATACCTTCTGGGAAATCCTTGTTCAAATGGATATCGGAAAGCTCTTGCAGTCCCACGAGGTATTTTCCAGGCTTATAATCTGCCGCTACTTTGTTGTCGATAAATGGGGCAATTTTGGCTTCAAATTCCCGGGCCTGGTTTTCTTTTTGGAGCATGACGTAGGTTTCCACGTTCACATTGGTCCAACTCGCCATGCCATTGGGCGACATAAACGTTTTGGTGATGGCAAAGGGGATGAGCATATCGTACCGAATGCTCGAATTTTCTGGCGCTTTTTGGATGACCCCGGATACCGTGAAGTCCACCCATTGCTCGCCAATCTGGAGGCTGAGGTTTTTACCAATGGGGGCGGGTTCACCAAAATATTTTTCCGCCATTTCAGGCGTAATGACCACCGCGTGCAAATCGGCCAAAGCCCGATCGACATTGCCGCGAAGCAAGGGGAAGTCAAACATTTTCAGGAACTGTGGTTCAACGGCGTGTACATTTTCCCGTTCCGTAAAATTGCCTTTTTTGATCTGGGCATTCAGGGTCAGGTAACGCGCCACCATAGCAATTTCTGGGAAATTATCGCGCAACTCTTGCCCCAACACATAAGGGGTGAGTGTATTAAAAAACACTTTATCGGGCGTGTGTTCTTTTACCCAGGCGCGGTAAATGCGCTGGTGTTTGGCGTGGAATTGGTCAAAAGTCCATTCGTTGTTGATGTACAGCACCAAAAGCACTACTACGCTGGTGCCAATGGATAAACAGGTCAGGTTGATAAAGGAATAAAGTTTGTTCTTAAGGAGGTTCCTGACAGCGATTTTGAGGTAGTTGCGGTACATAGCTGGCGTGTTTGTGAAAGGTTAATGGAAGCTGCTAATCCTTATTTATCCACTACAAGTACCTTGCCAGTATCTAAAGACCCACCAACTACTTGATTCCAAGTGCGCTATCAAAGAAAAAGCGTACAATTAATGTCCAATACTGAACATTAATTGTACGCTTTTGAACAGCTTTTTGCTGATGGTCCCAAAGTGAATTTAGTCCTTTTTTGACTTTTTCCCTCTCAATTGCAGGTAATCAAAAAAGTAAATGACTTTCAGTGAAAGGTTGTTGTTCTGGTCGGCTTCCAGGGTATTGCCCAGGTTTTCGAAGTAGCCATCGCGGGGCGAATCCGCACCATAATAAGTCGCATTTTTCCAGACCACGTTCATGAAGCTACCGGGTGCAAACTGCCAGGTGTACACCATATCGATGTTGAAGTAGTTCACGTTGCGGTTGAAATTCCCGGTAATTTCGTTGGTGGGATTTAAGGAACCGTTGGGGTTAAGGGTGAAAAACGACTTGTTTTCCACGGTGCTCACATAATGACGCAGGCGGAAAGTAAGGCCCATTTTATTGGTAAAATTGTACTTCAGGTTCAGCACGTTGTCGATGGTATTGATTTTGCGCAGCGCAAAGAGGATGCTCTGGTCACCCAGGATGCTGGTAAAGCCCACATTCTTGGGACGAGGATTGAAACCCAAGCGGTAGTTGATGGAAAACTTGCTGCTGAAGCGATAGGTTTGACCAATAAATAAGTCCAAGCCATTGACATCGTAGAAGTTGAAAAACTTACGTTCAAACAATTCCAGTACGACGGAGTATTTCTTAGCCTGGTTGGTTTCTACCCAGCCTCCAATGGTCACGCTGCTCCCCCGGCGAAACAGGTAACCTTCCCGACGAGGCTCATAAAAATCGTGCTCGTGTGGGCGGTAATTTAGCATCATACCAAACCACATCAGCTTTTTGGTTTGAGCATTCATATTGAACTGTACCCGAGAATTTTGATAGGTACTTTCCAGGCCACCAATTGGCGCAAAGAGCGAGCTAATATGGGAGTTAAAGTTCAGAAAGAGGCGATTGTACCAACCCTTGGGTTCGTTGTAGCGGTAACCCACGTGCAGGTTGTGGTTGATGTAGTTGTTGTTGGTAAAATAGCCCAGGTCATTGCTGTTGAACTTGGTGTCGGCCAATTCCTGATTGTAATTGAAGGTGAACTTGCCACTGTTTTTGCCAAAATGCAGGGTATGTTGGTAGCCCGTCACGTTGCGCCCTTCTGCACCTTTGTGCGTCAAGTTGCTCAAGGCTGCTCCACCCGACAAATTATAGGTGTTCTTTTTATCAAAAAAACTAAAAAGCCCGGCGCTTACATTTGCGTTGTAGTTGCTACTCCCCCGCAATACACTGGTATTGATGAAGCTGACACTGGAGTTGTTTTTGAGGGTTTGATCCAGTACCAGGATGTTGTAGTTGGTGAGGGGGTCGGTCTCTACTTGCCGGATACTTTTGGTTTCCAGGTTTTCGATGCTGGCAAATTGCGCACGCGTAATGGCATTGAGCACCCCGATGCCCAGTCCATTTTTGGTGCGGCCCGAAATTTTGGAGGCGTTGATCAGTTTGGACTCGGTGGGGTTGGTCAATACTTTTTCGCTGTCATCCACATTCTCGTAGGCTTTGTGCAAGTTGATCGGACGGCCACCAATCCGGCGCGAATACACCAGGTTGCCTTTGCCAAAAAGCTCGGTTCCCTCGGTGAAAAAAGCACGGTTTTCGTTGAATTTCACTTCAAAAGGGGTGAGATTGAGTACCTGGTTGTCACTTTGTACCTGGCCAAAATCGGGGATCAGGGTAGCGTCCAGGGTAAAGGCCTGGTTGAGTCCCAATTTGAGGTCTAGCCCCCCGGAAACCTGGCTGGTCCAATTGTTTTGCCCCGGTAAATTGGCAGGAAAATGATTGCCGTAGATCGAAAAATAAGGGGACAATTGCAAACGCAAGGGCGGTTTGATGTCGGTGATCCCCGTCCAGGTGCCTTCCTGGGTCAAAAAACCATTGATATTGGGATCGATGGGGCTCCAGGTATATTGTTGCTCGGTTTTGCGGCGGCGGCGGGTGATGTTTAAACCCCAGTCCTGGACTTTGTCCTTGCTGAAACGGATGGCAGAATAGGGTAGGAACATTTCAAACGTCCAGCCTTTGTCGTGCAGCACTACCGCGCTTTTCCATACCGCATTCCAGCTGAAATCTTCGCCCCCGTTGTTGCTGTTTTGGTTGGAAGTCATTTTGGCGTCCCACTGTTCCCCCAAGGGGGTCACAAAGTATTCGAAGCCGTTGAGTTGGTCATTGTACGTGTCAAAAATGAGGCCGATGTAGTCGTTCATGCCAAAGCCATCGCGCCCGGATAATTCTTTGGCAATGCTGTCCACATTGCGTTCGTAGCAGGTGCCTCCAAAATAAATGCCCTGGTCGTCGTACATCAGGAAGGATTCGGTACGGTTTTCAAAAGCTTCCACACGCCCAACTACTGGGCGAAATTCTACATATTCTTCGGCTTTGGCAGCGTCTTGCCAGGCGGCTTCGTCCAGCTTGCCATCAATGAGCACGCGTTTGGTCGTACGTTGAGCCGTGAGTTTTTTGGGCGTGATTTGCCCGAACAAAATAGAAGTAGTAAGCAGAGCGGTGGCTACAGTAAGGCACCACAGAAACCTGTTTGTCATGGTTAGTCGGATGAGAGTTTTAAGAGAGCCTGTTTAAACAGGCTCTAAATCGGGTGTTACTTGATTTCAAGTAATGACAGTTCTTTTTTGTACCAGTTGCATGGCAATCGTAAGTATACCAAGGCTCATGCGACCATGGTTGATATGAGGGTAAGGTTTCTTCACCAAAATTTGTACCAAGAAATTAAATGATTGTTTGTGCTGTTTTTACACAAATTAATAAAATGAAGACTGTTCATTTTCGTACGAAACAGTGTTCGAAAAAAAAATACACATGTCCCAATCCACTCACCTATTTTATTCCGTAGCTATGTATGGATTCAACTACTAAATCAAATTAACATGCTACCAAATCAAATTAAACTTGGTACAGCACTGCTGCTATCAGGTATGCTGACCTTTTTTGCCTGCACCAAAGAACAGGACGTACTTTCAAGTGATGGGACAGTCCTCTCCTCCTTGGAAATCAAAAAGTTTTACCAAGAACTTTATGCAAAAGATGTGAATGTTTTTGCTCTGGTCGACAGCAATATGCTCGTACAATATGCTGCGATTCAGACGCTCAATGAAGAAAAAACGGTGGCCATTACCGGCTTGCAAAGTGGTGAGAAAATACTGGCCATTGATTTTCGCCCAGCCAGCGGCCAACTGTATGGGGTGAGTAACCAGAGCCGGATGTACATCATCAATCAAAATACCGGTGTTGCCGTTGCGGTTAGTGCCACGCCATTTACACCTGCCATCAGCGGCACTCAGGTTGGGTTTGACTTCAACCCTACGGTGGATAGAATCCGTTTGGTGACCAACACTGGCCAAAACCTGCGCCTGCATCCAGAAACTGGTGCCGTAGTCTTTACGGATGGCAACCTGAACCCAAGTACCACTGGGGTCGTTGCGGTCGCATATACCAACAGTTTTGCTGGCGCTACCAGCACTACCCTCTATGATATTGATGTGGCCAGCGACAAACTGTACATCCAAAATCCGCCAAATAACGGAACTCTCGTAGAGGTTGGTGCTTTAGGCATTGATCTGGTGGGCGAAGGGGGTTTTGATATTTCGCCTAAAAATGATGTAGCCATGGCGGTATTTTCGGCCAACGGCACGGGGGATGATACGCCTAGTTTTTACAGCATTGACCTGAAAACAGGCTTGGCCATGAATGTCGGAAAAGCCAAAAAGAACGTCATCGATCTTGCCATTCCAACTACCTTGGTGGCCTACTCGATATCAAGTGGAACCAACCTGTACATTTTTAACCCACAGGCTGCGGGAAGCCGCATCATCAAGCCGATCACTGGCTTGCAAAGTGGTGAAACGGTTTTGGGCGTTGACATGCGCCCTGCGACTGGTCAATTGTATGCCTTGGGCAGCTCTAGCCGCATTTATACCATCAATACGGCCAATGGTGCTGCAACGGCAGTAGGGACTGGTTTTACCCCTGCACTGAGTGGCACTCAGTTTGGCTTTGATTTCAACCCAACCGTTGACCGGATCAGGGTGGTCAGCAACACCGGGCAAAACCTGCGCCTGCATCCTACTTTAGGAACCGCAGTGTTTACGGACGGTGCCCTCAATCCCGGTAGCCCGGCGGTAGATGCCGTAGCGTACACCAACAATTTTGCGGGGGCGACGACTACCACATTGTATAACCTTGATTTCGAAACGAATTCCCTGTACATCCAGGCTCCACCGAACGATGGCAAACTTACCCTGGTTGGTGGTTTGGGCGTAAATGTAGGTTCAGGTAATGGATTTGACATTGGCGGCACTACGGGCAAAGCCTACGCCATTTTGAAAACTGGCACCGTTGCCAGTCTTTATTCCATCAATCTGACTACGGGTAAAGCCATTCGATTGATCGGGATCTCTACGGATACCAATGGATTCGCGTTAGGAAATGGATTCTGATTTTTTCAATTAATAGGATGGTTTAAGCGTTTAGCAGGGTAAGGAGTTGGCTCCTTACCCTGCTCTATTTTTATACAAAAGTATTGTAGCTGAAATGGACAAAGCATTACGACAACAAACCTGCGGAATTGTATCAGGAATGCTAAGTCCCAACCTTCAGCAAACCGTAAAACCTTAACAGTTACATTATGACAACCTTCATACATATAATGATATTGACTTTTACCACCTTACTATTAAATTGTAACGGAAAGACAGAAAATCACCGATTAAATACTTCAAAGCAAGACACTATAATTGTAAATGAGGAATCAAAAGTTTTAGACAACCCTAAAGGTTTGATCAAAAACTACAATGGTGAAAACAACAAGCTATTTGTATTTGTTGGACAAAAACTTTCAGTAGACCCGTTACCACATAAAGAGGGTTTGATGGATGGAGGATTTAAGGCAGAATATTTAATTCTTCAAAAAGTGTATGGCAATTTTTTGAATGACACAATTGAATTTGTAGCATATGACCATTATGGAATTCCACAGTTTTCAAAATTTGAAAATGTATTACTACTTGTATCTGCCGATAGCGGACTTTACTACCATCAAAAATATATGTACAATGACGTTTACCAAACAAAAGGAGGAAAGTGGGCAGGGACTTATGCGGAATATGACTATGGACACGCATATAATAAGCACACGAAAGTGAAACCGATTAAAATTGATTTCATCAAAGAGGTTTCTTACCCAACTAAAATTGTAAGAAGTGACAGCCAAATAGTTACTATTGCTTATCCCAAGCCTTATTTTAAAACTGTGGGCGACAAAGCAATCGCTATTTATGGAAATTATGTTGACGAGCTTTTTGTTTTAAAACGAGACGGTTACTTGACGGCAAGAGGAATTTTTGAACCCAAACATAAAAAAGACTAAAGGCATGAACGACCTAAAATGACAACCCTGCAAGGAACAAACATAACAATCAAAAATGAAATTAATCACCTGGAATTGCCAAGGCGCATTTAGAAAAAAAGCAGCCCAGATTTTGTTGCAGCGACCCGATATTCTGGTGATTCCAGAATGTGAGCACCCCGATAAATTGGTTTTTAACTCGACCACACCACGCCCCAATGACCTGCTTTGGGTCGGCGACAACGTACACAAAGGACTTGGCGTTTTTTCCTACGGCGACTATAAGTTTCAGCTGCACGAACAACACAACGCCGACCTGAAAATCATTTTACCCATTGCGGTGACGGGCGGGCAATTTGACTTTACCCTTTTTGCCATTTGGGCCAACAATCGCGAGGATCCGGATGGGCAATACGTGGAGCAAATTTGGAAAGCAGTGCATCATTACGACCACCTTTTAACCCATGAACCGGCTATCTTAACGGGCGACTTCAACAGCAACACCATTTGGGACAGGCCCCGTCGAAAGGGCAACCATTCAGCCGTAGTGGACAAGTTGGCCGAGAAAAATATTCACAGCGTTTACCACGGGCATTTGAGCCAGGAACAAGGCAAAGAAAATGACCCGACATTTTACCTGTACCGCAATAAAGAGAAACCTTATCACCTCGATTATTGCTTCACCTCCGCTGAGCTCTACCATAAAGTAAAGGAGGTAGAAATAGGAAAATACGAACAGTGGATAAACTATAGCGACCATACCCCATTAATGGTTAACTTTGGAGAATGACAACAACAACTCCAATGCGCAACCAACGCAACGCATCCTCCATCTGGAAATTAATCATTGCCATCCTCACTTGTGAGGCAATCGGATTCACCAGCGGCTTAATTGGCAGTGCGGCCATGAATTCCTGGTTTGACAAGCTCCAAAAACCCTCCTGGAATCCTCCAGCTTATCTTTTTGCTCCAGTATGGACCCTTTTGTACGCCCTCATGGGGATTGCTTTTTGGCTTATTTGGAAAAACGCAACCCCTGAAGCCAACAAACGCAACGCCTATTTTGCATTTGCCTTACAACTCTTCCTCAATTTTTGGTGGAGCATCATTTTTTTCAAATTACAGTCACCTTTTTTTGCTTTGATCGAGATTCTCCTGATGTTGTTGGCGATCCTTTTGACGATCTTCCACTTCTCGAAAATTTCAAAAACGGCAGGATGGCTGCTTGTTCCTTATGTTTTATGGGTATCTTTTGCCAGCGTGTTAAACTACACCATTTGGAGTCTCAATTGATAAACAATGGACAACAAATTTGTACAACACTTTTCCAAAATTAGCCCACTTTCCGCAGAAGAGGCAGCCGCGATAGCCGAAAGTATGCGTGTGGAAACCTACAAAAAAGGCACCATGCTCTTACGGGAAGGACAGATTCAAGTTAATTCCTACTTCATTCTGGAAGGCTGCATCAGGGAGTACATTTTAATCGATGGCGAAGAAAAAACGACCAACTTTTTCACCGAAGAACAATGGGTGATTTCTCTGGGCAATTTTAGTGCCCCCAGCCCGGCCACACACAACCTGGTCTGTGTAGAAGACACCTCGGTGTCGATTGGGAACGAGCGCGAAGCCCAGGAAATGTTCAAACGTTTTCCCCGCTTTGAAACCATTTCCCGAGCGGTAGTCGAAGCTGCTTTTGCCGAACAAAAACAAGCCTTAACTGCTTACCTGACCGACTCACCGGAACAACGGTATTTGAAGTTGTTGAACAGCCGCCCCGACTTATTCCAACGAATACCGCAGTACCAACTGGCGAGTTATCTGGGGGTAAAACCCGAATCATTGAGCAGAATTCGGAAAAGACTGAATCAAAAACCATAGCCATAGAAGCTCAAACTGCTTCTTATACAGTAATGACTAAATTCCCCTTTTTGTGCCCCTTTTCAACGTACTCATGCGCCGCCGCAAGTTGTGACAAAGGAAAATGTTGGTCAATCACCGTTTTAATTTTTCCCAAAATCAACAGCTCTTTAATCTCCAGAAAATAGGCCAACCGCGCCTTCACTGGCAGCATCCCGGTTGAGGAAGATTTGGCTTTTTTCTTGCCAAAAAACGAAGTCCAGAGCATGTGTATAAAAAACGGAAAGTCAATCACGCTTGAAAGGTAAATTCCATTCTGGCTGAGCGAATTTTTGCATTCACTAAAAGTCCTCTTGCCCACCGTATCAAAAATGATGTCGTATTGTTCGCCATTTTTGGTGAAGTCTTCACGAGTGTAATCAATCACGGTATCCGCGCCTAAAGCTTTGACCATTTCCACATTACCAGTGCTGCAAACGCCCGTTACCACTGCGCCATAATGTTTGGCAATTTGTACAGCGTAAGTGCCCAATGCGCCAGACGCACCATTGATCAGCACTTTCTGGTTCGCTTGGATGTTGGCCAGGCCTTTCAAAAAATTCAATACCGTAATGGCACTTCCACTAACCGGAGCGGCCTCCTGATAGCTGATGTTGGTAGGCATGGTGGTGATCACGTCATGTTCACTTACACAGACATACTCCGCGTAGCAGCCCAGGGTAGTGGTGCCCCCAAAAACCTTGTCGCCAGCTTTGAATAAGGTAACCTCCGCACCTACTTCAACCACTTCCCCTGCAAATTCAAAACCCAGGATGGTTCTGCTGGGTTTGTTCAAGCCCAGGTAAAGTCGGCCAATCAGGGGTTTGCCGTTGCGCATCATGATGTCTGCTGCGGTTACAGTGCTGGCATGGTTTCGGATCAGGACCTCGTTGGGTTTGGGGCTGGGTTTGGCTACTTCGTTGAGTTGAAGTACAGCGGCTTCTCCGTATTGTAGATACTCAATTGCTTTCATGTCAGCGCTCATTATTGTGCTTGATTTTTTCATAACACAAAAGTATGGCGCTGGCTTTTCGGATGCATTGACTTGGGTTAAGAAATGGAATGGGTACAGAGGTATTGGTGAAATCATTCAGATTTCAACGATTGCACCGGATTCACCAACGCCGCCTTGATTGCCTGGTAACTCACCGTCAGCAAGGTAATCACCAAAGCACCTGCCGCAGCCACAGCAAAAACCCACCAGGAGATTTCGATGCGGTAAGTATACTTTTGCAGCCATTCGTGCATAAAATAATAAGCAATGGGTGTCGCAATCAGGCAAGAGATCAGTACTAAAACCACGAAGTCTTTGGACAAGGATTGCCAGAGTTTGGCTACCGATGCGCCCAATACCTTGCGGATGCCAATTTCTTTGGTGCGCTGCTCGGCCATGAATGACGCCAGGCCAAATAAACCCAAGCACGAAATAAAAATGGCAAGGATGGAAACAATCAAGGAAAGCTTGCCGATGAAGGCCGTGTATTTGAATTTTTTGGCGTATTCGGCATCCGCGAAGGCATAGTCAAAAGGAAATCCGGGATTGTATTTGTCGAATATTGGCCCAATTTTGGCGATGGCCTCCGAACTTGAAACGTTGGGGTTTATCCTGACGCACAGGCACTCCACCCAATCTTTATCAAAAACAATCGTCAAAGGCGAGATGCTTTGAAAGGGCGATTCCATGTTGATGTTGGGAATGACCCCCACGACGCTCAGGGTTTTTCCATTCCATTTTATTACTTCGCCAACTGGATTTTCCAAGCCCATACGTTTGACCGCTGCTTCATTCAACAGCACACCCGTCGCATCAGTGCTAAATTCCCTGGAAAAATCCCGCCCTGATTTGAGCTCAATGCCCATGGTTTGGGTGTAGTCGTAAGTGGTAGCGACGACATTAAAAAGGGTGCCTTTGTCGGCGGGGCTGGAGCCACGCCATTCCCAACCATTGCCATTGCTCCAAATTTCCGAGGCGGGCGAACTCGCTTTACAAATGGAGGAAACCATGCCCGACGCCAATAATTCATTGCGCAATGGTTCGAAATTCTGTGTCAAATCCTTTGAAATAGCGACCGAAATGAGGCCTTGGTTGTTGAACCCGATGGGGCGGTTTTTGACAAACTGGATTTGCTGATAAATGATCATGGTGCCAATCATCAGCACAATCGAAAAGGAAAATTGTACCACGATCAAAATTTTACGGGGCAAGGCAGCGCTTTTACCGACCCGAAACCCACCTTTGAGGATTTTCAATGGGCTGAAAGACGACAAATAAAGCGCAGGATAACTTCCAGCCAAAAGTCCGGTGAACAAGGTGAAAACAAACATCAGGCCCCAAAATGCCGGATTCCCAAATTGAATGCTCAGCTCCTTTTCGGTGAGGGCGTTGAAAGAGGGCAGAAAAAC